>ERZ778027.418-NODE-418-length-101882-cov-11.298398_pt1 | contig 101882 bp, 128 predicted proteins | sample MGYA00375757_ERZ778027 | MGnify/ENA primary metagenome ERZ778027 (study PRJEB29350, sample SAMN05389817) | bioreactor metagenome | isolation source: Ammonium sulfate bioreactor | place: South Africa: University of Cape Town | collected 2014-02-18 ...
ATGCCATCAGAATTTGTTTCCTGCGTAATTGGCGTGCTGGTGTCAGAATTAGACTCTTCAGTAGATAATGTGGCTTCATTAGAATCCGAACTTTCACTAGTCAGTGTTATTTCAGGAAAATCAGACTCCATAGTAGAGAATGCGACGTCATTAGAATATAGTGCTGTAGTTGTTAGTGTTACTGCAGCAGAATTTGGCTCTTCAGTAGATAGTGTGGCTTCATTAGAATCGGGTGTCTTAGTAGATAATGTCGCTTCATTGGTATCCGGTTGCTCAACGGTTATTGTCGTCTGATCTGAATGTGACCCTTCTGTGGATAAGGTAACTTCATCGGAAACAGATTCCTCAGTGGATTGTTCAACGGTTAATGTTGCTGTAGTTAATAAATCCTTTCCATCAGCGATTGACGTAGCGACATTGGGATCTGTATATTTGGTGGTGAATGTTGTTTCGGCAGAATATGTGCCATCTGTAGCGAAGGTGGTGTCATCCGAATTGGGCTTCAATGTGATTAATGTTAGTAGATCAGAAATGGATGCTTCGGTAACTAATGTTGCTATAGCAGTGCCTGAGACTAAAGTGTTGAGTGTCGTTATAATCAAATCTTCTGCTTCAGTAGTTAACATTGTTTCTGTTGAATGAAACTGATGAGTAACTAAGGTGATTTCAATCGTATCTGGTGTTTCGTTAGCGGATGTTGTTTGTATTGGATCAATTTTATTGCTAGCTAAGGATGTTTGATCCGAATCAGGTGTCTGAGTTGTTGAATGTGTGAATTGACTTAGATCAGTCGAAATAGTTAATTCCTGGTCTGTGATAGAGGTTGATGTTTCATTTGGTAGATCTGTGTTGTCAGAGTCCGTTGGAATAGTTGGTGTTTCAGTTAGATGAATAAATCCTTCGGAACTTGAAATTGGCATAGAAGATATAGAATCAGTACCTGTTAATAAAGATGAATCAAATGATGTGAGAATAGTAGTTGGATTTGTGATGGTTTGCAAATCGGTAAAATCACTAGAACTGTCTAACGTCAATGGACTTATGTGCTTATTTGTGACTGAATTTGTTGAGAATATAGATAGTATAGTACTGTCAATGCTTGTTGTTTTAGTGGTAGAAGTTAATTGGGTTTGTGTACTTAAACTATTTGAATTTTGCTCAGAAACTAAAACAACAAAATTAAAGTGTATATCGATATAAACAATTGTTTTTTTTTCATACTGTATGAATCTCGAATGAAACATAAAGAAAATTGAATAATTTGACCACTGTCAGTTGTGAAAGATACGTTCAACAGTTTCTGCAGTTTTTCTTGGGCGGTGTTAAAAAAATTTTCAGCACATCGACTAAGTTGACATGGATTGCTTGGTAAATAGTGTAATTGAATCCTGAATACATAAGCATTAATATTCGTTTCATTGCTCATTAAATAATCACATGTAATTCTAAATAGGAAATGAAAAGCCTCAAGCCTTTAACATATTAAAATCGAGTCTATTTACGTACGTTCTCGGTATTCGATGACTTCTTCTCTTTCTTTTTCGATTTGTTGCTATTTCCTTCGTTAACATGGTGACTTTGATGCTACCTTTTGGAATACCACCAATAACATTTTCGAACTGAAGAAGAATATAGTCCTCATATGTTACCTAACGGCTGTTTACTTACCTGTGTAGCCAAATCGTCGAACCTATCGAAGCTTATTCCATTTATATTTTTATCCGTATTGACAATTCTATAACTAATGACAAAAGTTTTGATTGCCAACTCTAATCATAGAAAAGAAGATCGTATAGAGATCTTAACGTAGGTAACAAATGTTTACCATCACTGAGAACTAATCGTTGTACTGCTTGAGGTCCAGATAGATAGAGAGGAATAAGTGATAAAACTATTACCCCCGAAATAAATGCTAGACAAAGACCAGATAGTGCATAAAATCCACATATCCTATAGAAAAGAACAGATAGTAGCTTTGACAAATTTTTCTTTATACCAGTTAAACTTTTTTTCTTTGATATCCGTATCAAACTAATAATAGTTGACCAAAAAAAAACGAAATGACATGATATACAACTCGCTGCTTATATACAGACATCTATTCAATGACCCACAACGAAAACTTTGAAAATCATCGCTAATAATAAAGTTATTTGCAAGCGATAACACATTTAGCTTTATTTGTTTTTAAAAACGGCCCGTATATTAGTAGACGATAAAATTAGTTGATCATTATCATTCTATTTATTCATTTTATTGCGTCGTTTGTATGCTACTCAGTGCAAGTTATCACGACATATATAGACATAATTAATTTTTGCTTGATTAGTTATTTTTTTGAAAGTGAGTAAAGCAAACAGTAATGAAGTACGGCAATAAATAATTTCATGAGTGATATTTATTTACCGAGTACCTGAAAGCAAAATTTAAAAAAACGTCACGGTCTTGACATTTGAATCTGTATGTATTTTGTCATCCAAACAGTGTATTTCTTCTAAGTTTCATTTATAATCAATACAAATCAAGAGAAAACACGCGCACACAACAAGAATACAAAGAAAAATATAGATGTAAATGAAATAAATACTGTTCATTTGGATTACGATCGTTTGAGCATACCTTTGGCAATAAGAAATGAAAAATTGTCTTGTAATGTAAGTTCCTCATCATCATCATCATGTTTTATGTTTATTTCACCATTGGTTTGCTGTTCTTGTCCAGTAAAGTCAAGAGTTCTCCGACTTTGATTCCCCTGTGATGAATTCGAAATATTCGTCGTATCACGTTCGGGTGTACTCGATAGAATCGGTTGTAATTGATTGTTTTCTGAATTTGGATTTGATGATTGCCGTCGAAATATATCCATCATATTATTCGATTGAACATTATTGCTTGTTGTTTCACTATCCGAATATACAAAATATTGCTCATCATCAGGAATATTGCCATCGGATTTTGATTCATCATCGTCTACGTCGATGTCATCATCATCAGATGATGAACTCATCGATTGAATACAAGATTTTTCTGTACTATTTGCTAAATAAATCGGATGATTTTGCCAGAAAACAGCGTCATCACCAATTGCCTATGAAAAGAAATAAAAACAACTAGTTATTTCGATCTCAATTCAACTGTCTGCTGCCGCCTTTAAGAATAAGTTTCTTATGATATTCTGTGTTTTACTTTCTTTTATTCGTAGTATACTAAATCAAAGAAAAAGATGAACAAACGAAACAATAACATACATATAGATATCTGCGTACAAAAAATATATGAAAAACAAACAAACAAACAAACAAAGTGTAAAAGATCTTTCGGCTTTTTTTCAATTCAATGATGTTGATCTAGATAATTATGTGAAAGCAGAGGCAAGATATGACAAAAACAAACTGCAAAATGTGTCATCAAATAAATTACAATCGACGAAAAACAAAAAAAAAATGCAAACCATAGGGACGGTAGGCGGCAGCAGACAGATTTGTATGTGTATGTATGTATGTATTTTGTATGAAGAATAATTTTGAATGAATATGTAGATAGTTTTTAGTTTAGTTTAGTTTTTCTTTCTTTTTCTTTTTTAAAATTCATCTTGTCCTTCTCCTACCTCATCTCGAATCGTTGATGAGGATTGAAATGGAATAAGTCCTGAACTACCATCGTTCGCTCGGATGGAACAAAGCTGTTCGAAATTCGATTCAGTCGATGAATTGAGTTTATCTTGTTGATTTCGATGATTTTCAAAAAGATCCGGTAATGTTGGCGGTGTTGTTAGTTTATCATTATCTCTAGTTGTTTCATCTTGTTGATACCAAAGTGTTTGTTCCGTAAAATTCGTTGGCACTTCGGGATCAAATGAAATCTATTAAAAAAAAAACGACAAATTTATTTTCAACCAAATAGAAACCAAAGTCTAAACTTTTTTCATATCAGCAACTTTATGTTCATTTGTATTTTGTTCATTTTTCATCATTTCATCATCAATATCAAATCGTTCGATTTCATCCTAAAAATAGATTCAAATATTCTCTGATATGACTCGACTATTTTTATCTCACATCATCATCATCTTCATCAACATAAGGTGTTCTACTATCTGCAAATGATCTCATATGAAAATTTTGTCGTCGTTGATTCGTAGCTTCACTGGTTTCACTCGTTGCATGAATAAGATAACTAGCACTTGAATTTATTCGAAAATTACTCGTTGCACGTTCGGTATAATGCATAGCCGCCCATTTCTTTTCGTCTTCGTTTAAATAATCGAGCGCCGATTGCCAACGTATTTCAACGACATTGGTCTCATCATCGATTTGTTCTTCATCGTTCGATTTAAAAAATGTCGAATAATTATTAAAAATCGACGCATGATCACGTAGACATCGAAGAATTTGAGCAATATGTCCCGAATTCGGCGATGTAAAACGTGTATGAAGTAATCCCGATGACATCGCATCGTCGGATGACGAACTCGTCGTGATTGATTTTGCTGAAGCAACATTTAGTTCATATTGATCAATTAAACGTTCGAATAGATTGATCTCCGATGAGTTTAAAATCGATTGAAAGAATTTATACGATGCTCGTTGGAGATAATGGAATGGTGAAGAATTGGAAAATGGTTCGGCATGAAGATCGGATATTGATGTTCGTGTCCAAATGTCTGTTGGTTGTTTGACGGCAAGAGAATTTATGTAAAGTATTGAACGAACTATTGAATAGAATTGTGCATGAAGAAAATTATTGTAAATATGTCGAAGAAAAAGTTCCAAGAGAACCGAAAATAGACGATTTGTATTGAAGACTTCAAAGATTTTATCACCGGTAAAATCATTCGATATGGTTTGAATTATTTTCGAGAAGACTTTTATTAAATTAAGACGTGTCGAACCTAATGGTTCACTGATAAATTGATATTTAACTGTTTGAGAATTTTCATTCGTCGATGGAACTAATGGTGGACAATTCGTGGACAAAAGCTGAATCAAACCAGGCAAACGTGTTGGCATGATTTCGAGAATCAACAAATAAATTTTCATTAACGGTTCTTTGGAAATATTTGTTAATGTATTTTGAATATTTTCACTTGATTTTGTTGATGATAATGCATCGCCTTCATCGTTGATTTCCATACGTTCATTGTCAGTTGCTGATTCATCTTTGGGTATCAATGATTGACATATTGGAGTCGGTAAATGTCGATTGAGAAGATCGAAAATATTACTAAGAAAATCACAACCATTGCTGACAAATAATGGACGATTTATGATTGTATCAAAGAGTTTTTCAAGATTGGTTTTCGATAGAATATGTTGAACTAGGACAAGCGGTGTTTGTTTGTCGGTTGAATCGGCAGCATTCGTCGAAGTTTTATCCTCATATGTATTCGAAAATAGTGAACCATCCGAACTATCATGTCGACTATTTAAAAGTCTTTCAATCGTTGCTGAGAGCGTCGGTCCAGCAAAATCACAATCAAGTCCCATTTGTTGTTCGAATGCTAACCGAAAGAGTTCATTAAATAAATTAGTGATATTATTTTGCATGGATATCGAATCTGTTTGAATTAATTTCTCGATTAAGCCATCAATTAAATTAATTTCTTCGAACCATTTAATAACATTCGAACGTTGTTCACCCGAATCCGATATTAAATGATAGAGAATCTCACTTATAGTTGTCGATTCGAAATTATTTAAAAAATCATCTTTAAACGTTTCACGTTCTTTTAAATAATCGATTATATCATTTGTTTTACGTATAATTAACATGTTGATTATACGAGAAAAATAGGACGCTAAAATTGGATTTAATATCGGTTGATTCGATGATGTTAAAAACGAATAAAATAAATCAAAATTCTCTTTCATCAATAAACTTTCTTGTATACGAGGAAAATCTCCGGATAATAATTCGCTAACAACATTTGCATTACGAAAATTCTCATCTTTAGGTAGATTAATAATTTGTTCAATTAATTGAGGCATAATTGTCTTATCAACGAGATAATCGATTAAACGTTGATTTTGATTTAAACATTCTTGAATTAAATCATTTTCATCGAGAAAATCTTGTAATTTCAATTGTTCAAATGGTTGTTCGAGTAATTTATCGATCGATGATGTTACAACATGACATTCCCAGAACATGATTTTTCGTCTGGTTTGAAAAATTCAAATGTTTTTCTTTAATAATCGAATAGAAACTAGAGAAGAAGAAAATAAAAAATAAAAGCTTGCTGTTCTTTTCTTTTTTCTGTGTAAAATAAATAGTAGGAAAAAACAACAATCACTGTGTGTCACATAGCTTTTCGGACGTCAACAGAATTTATCATTGATTCTAGCGATTCAATTCATCAGTGGTTAACAAACGATAAAGAGAGAAAATTACAAATGATTAAATTGACGTTTGTTTTTTTATTTGAGAGAAATTTATTTCGATTTTTTTTTCTTATTTCAAATTGACAAAACTTTCGAAATAAAATCATTCGTTGCTAACAAAGATGTCACTATGCATCGATCAAATCGAAACAAAAAGCCTCAATGTTGATTCTCTCTTCTTTTTCGTTTTGATTATCGTTGTCAAGTGCACCTACTTCTCTTTTTTTAGGTATTATTATATTTCAGTTTTGCACTCTTTTGTTAGACATCTTATATAAAAAAAACAGAACAAAAAAAAGCCGTGCTTCTTTCTACGTAGTAAACCACTTCCGATAAAAAATCAAATGATTGACATTTAATTTAAGTCAAAATATAATTCCGATTACCATTAACTAAAAGACAAATATTTGCCGAGATTCGACAGCGGGTTTTCTCAATCGAAAAAGATTTATTAACTTCGACACACTAGCAACAAAGTAGTTTAAATACATCGTTAGAGATTGTAATTTTAAAGCGAGAGGAGAAGAGAAGAAAAAGAAAGAGTTGCTTAGTAACTCTTCGATGTAAGTGTGTATATGTGTGTATGTTCGGTTTGCATTTTGAAATAAGTAAAAGAAATGAGCGAGAGAACTTGTGATAACGTAGGAGAGAAGAAAAAAAGAAATGTTTCAAACTCATTAATCGATTCCTTTTCAACAACGATGACGACGACCATGTCATTCGTCGTCTAATAAAAACATTCTTCAATTGTTGCCTGTTATTAGTTTTCTGAGAGTTCTCATTTTCCTTTTTTCTCGGACGGGCTTTTTTTTAAGCAGGTGCTTGTTTTATTCAATTGTTAAGCAATAAATTTGAGTAGTCGATCTATTTTTATTATTTTTCAGATTACGAAAGAAAAATAAACGAAATCAGCAAGCAAAATGGTCGACGAACTCGACATTGCTGATTTACGCGTTCATTTCATAGCTGATTATATTATTAAATCACTACGTATTCGGTCGGATAAATGGACAAAAATGGTTCAAATCGAGGAGCAAAATCGAACGATTCTTGAATTTTGCGAAAAACCTCATCCGACTCTACTTGTCTTTCATGTTAATCCAGCTGGAAATCTTGTAAAAAATCCTAAACAAATAGTTTGTTTTTGTATTAATTTGTTTTATTTAACAGATTGTTTCGACGTCATTTCCGGGCTCATTGAAAAGTAAAGTTTGTTTCTTTGGCAAAAAATCACCTGAACCATTGCAACGCGAGTCCAAAGAGAAAATAGCTGCGGCATTGAATTTCGGTGATCTATCCAATGCTGCACTCGATCAATTACAAATCTACGTCAATGATGTTGTTCGACCGTTATTAACTGCCCCACAAAATCATGACGAATGGCCTGAAGTTGTTTCATCGGACCTCGAAAAACATGTGTCCGATCTTCAATCACAATTACAAGTTGTTACTAGTCTTGTCAAAGGAAAAATTCTCCTTCCATATCCGAAATATACTGCATCGACGTCAACGAACGGAGCATCGACACATACGAACGGCCATTCACGAGCACAGGAAACAGTACAAACGAGCGCTCGAAAGTAGTTTGAATAGAATCGGAATTCTTGTTCTCTAATTTGGCAAATTTTGATTTGATTTCAGTGGCGACGCGATTGATTTGAAATTAGTTCATGCTGTTGAATCGGTTGTGATCGAATGGTCACATCAAATACGGGAAGTTTTGAAAAAAGATTCAGCTCAACAATTACTCGATGGTCTCGATCCATTACCATCCGTCGAAATCGAATTTTGGAAATCTAAACGTGCTCATTTAGAATCAATTTCTGAACAAGTAAAATCTCAAGATCAAAAACACCTAAAGTCTCTTTCTTCTTCTATCAGCTGAACGATCCACGAGTAACAAAAATGGGCGAATTACTTGCTAAAAGTGACAGTTCGTATTATCCATCATTTCTTCAAATACATAACGATGTTCGTTATGCACTCGATGAAGCTCAAGATATCGATACACATTTACGTCCATTAGCCAGTCATTTCGAATCGCTCGAAACGACAGATTTCATTGAAGCTAAACATTTATTCAAACCCATGTTTCATATTATCGGTTTAGTCTATGACCATTGCCAACACTATGCGACGGCATCGAGAATTGTCGTTTTATTACAAGAAATCTGCAATTTAGTAATGAAACAAGCGAGTGAACATTTAGATCCAATGGAATTGTTTAAAGGCGAAGTCGATGAAGCATTAATGAAAATCGATGAAACATTCGAAACATTAGATGAATTCAATAACGAATATCAAGAGATTCGAAATCGTATGGGTGATAAATGGGATTTTGCACCTGAATTAGTTTTTGCTAAATGGAATGAATTTATGAATCGAATGCAGAAAATCAAAGAACTTTTTTCGACAGCAAATACATTTCTCAAACTCGAAAAAGTCGAAATCGGCGGTGTTAAAGGTTGAATTTTACCGTTAAAACTCAACATTTTCTAATTGAAAAGTCGTTTAGGTCGAGCATTAACAGCTGAAATCATGCAAATTTATGAAGAATTCAAACAGGAATTCGAAAAATTCAATAACAAAACCTACAATCCACTCGATCCAAAGAATCAAGTAGGTTTTTACAAAGCTAATCTTTTCATTCTCATTCGAATTGTTTTCAGACGTTTATCGATGATTACGAAAATTTTCACGAGAAAATCGACGATCTCGAACGTCGTATCAGTCGTATTGCTAATCAAGCCTTTGTCGATTGTAATGGTCTCGAATCAATGTACAAATTGATTCATATCTATGGTTCTCTACTTGAACGGCCATTGATTCAAAAAGATTTCGAAAATAATTATCCAATTATTCTTCAACATGTCGAACGCGAAATGGACGATGCAAAACAGATCTTCGATCAACAAATGGCCGTTCAACAAGAACACGGTTCGATTCAATTAGATCGAAATATGCCTAAAGTTGCCGGTAGTTTAATGTGGGCTGAGGAATTAAAACAACGATACACTCAGCCGATGGAACAATTTCGTTCGTTAGAAAATGAGTAAAAAACAAAAAAAAAGGAGAGAAATAAGAAGTTTTGAATTCGATTTTCTGTTAGAATTACTCAAACAGCAGATGCCCAACGAGTTGAAGATAAATATCTTGAACTAAATAAACTTGTTGATCAATTTATTGAAGATCTTTATAAGGAATGGGCGAGTAATGTTAGTGAAGCATCGAAATTCAATCTCAATCAACATTTAATCACACGAAATCCGAAAAATAAATTAATTCAATTAAATTTTCATCCACAAGTAGATTTTCGACTTCGAGAAACTTGTTTTGACCACTTTTGTTTAGTTGGAAACTGTTCTTCGTGAAGTTCGTTATCTCGAAATCAAAGATCGAAAAGATATTCCTGCAGCTGCATTAGAAATCTACAAAGAAAACGATACATTCTTAACTTACATCAACAATCTCAATTATACAATCATGTCGTACAATAAAATTCGTGAGACAGTTGCTGAAGTTGAATATCCATTAATCGAACGGCAGCTACAAGCGATTGATAAACAATTATCCGATGCAGAAAATAAACTAACTTGGTCAACAAACAGTAAAACAAAAGAAATCTTTTGGAAAATAAATCCGAAAAATAATTGTTTTTCTAGATATTGGCGATTATATTCTACGCACACGTTCAATGGTGTTTGACCTTGAACAACGTTTATTAAAATCGAAAACTAATATTCTCGAAATTCAATCGATCATGGCAACATGGTCGAAAAGTCCTTTGTACGAACGTGCAAGTGCACGAACGGCTAATGAAAAGCAAACAGGCGGCGATAATCTTCTCATAGTTTCCGAATTAGACGAACGATTAAACAAACGTTATCGAGAAATTCGTGATGCAGGCGAACGTATTCATAATTTAGTCGAAGACAATCGACAAAGTCTACAAGTCGATACAAACGATCCGGAAGTGTCCGAACAATGGAAAGCCTATATCGAATATATCGATGAGATGATTACTGACGGGTTCTATGCAATAGTTCAATGTGATTTAGAATTCTTCAAACAAGAAACTGATAGAAAAAATAATCCTGAACCATTGTTTCAAGTTCTACTTGAAGTTCAACCACCAGATATGATTTTTACGCCATCGATCGAGCCGAATGCTCCCGATGGTTTCGCTGATTTCGTCGATGGACTCATCGCGAATTCGTACAAACAAGCATCGCTAATTCCACGTTTAGCTAAACATCTTCCTCATGCAAACTATCAGCCCGATATTCAAGAAATGAATTCTCTAACGGAAATTCGTCATGAAATCAACGATCGAGTTCAACATGTGATTTCCAAAGCACACGAATATCAACGTTCATTCGATCGTTATGCATATTTATGGACCGATGATCGAAAGGAATTTATGCGACAATTTCTACTCTATGGTCATGTTTTAACACCCGAGGAAATTCAACAACACGCACTCACCGGTATCCCGGAAAATCCACCGACAACAGCTCAATTTCGAGAGCAAATCGATACGTACGAAGCAATTTATGATGAAGTCGAGAAAATCGATTCAGTACAAATCTATGATAAATGGTTTCGAATCGATGCTCGACCATTTAAACAAACACTTTTGAATACAGTCAAGAAATGGTCATTTATGTTCAAACATTGGCTCATCGAACATGTTACCAACAGGTTTGACTGACGAACGAAACTTCATATTTATTTAACTTTTGTGTTTGCGTTTTAGTTTGAATGAACTTCAAGAATTCATCGAGAAAACCAATGCTCAATTGAAACGTCCAGTAAAAGAAGGTGATTACAATCGTTTAGTCGAAATCATGGCACATTTAGCTGCGATTAAACAACGTGAACAAGCTACGGATGCACTTTTTGTTCCATTGAAAGAAACAATTGAATTATTGAAATCCTACAATCAGGAACTACCGGAAGAAGTTCATCAACAATTAGAAATTCTTCCTGAGAAATGGTTAAATCTCAAACGAAATTATGTTGCAATGAGACAAAATGTCGCGCCTTTACAAGCTCAGGAAAATGCCAAAATACGACAACGTCTCGCCGAATTCGATACTGTTCAAACACAATTTCGAGAACGTTTTAAAAACGAAGCACCCTACTCGTACGACACGCCCGAAGCGTACAAAAAATTGGATCGTGTCAATCGAGATCTAATCAAACAAGAAAACGAATTAGATAAACTAATGAAATCTTCGGCATTATTCGAAGTTTCATTTCCTGATTTCAAACTCATAAAACAATGTCGAAAAGACGTCAAACTACTCAAACAACTGTGGGATTACATCAGTTTAGTTGGTTTCAGCATGGACGATTGGAAATCAACGCGTTGGCGTGAAATCAATGTCGAACAAATGGATGCCGAAGTGAAAAAATTTCAACGTGACATCAAATTACTCGATAAGGAAATGCGTGCTTGGAATGCATACATTCGTCTCGAACAAATTCTTAAAAATATGATCACCGCTCTTCGTTCGATTACTGAACTACAAAATCCTGCAATTCGTGATCGACATTGGGACGAATTGATGACTTGTACGGGCGTACAATTCTCCATGTCAGCGCAAACAACACTCGAAGAATTGCTCAATTTAAATCTTTACAATTACGAAGAAGAAGTTCGAAATATTGTCGACAAAGCTGTTAAAGAAATGAGCATGGAAAAAACAATCAAAGATATCGAAAATACTTGGACAACAATGGAGTTCAGTACAGATCCGCATCCACGTACGGGTATTAAATTGTTAACTGCAAGCGATGAACTTATTGAGACATTGGAAGATCATCAAGTACAATTGCAGAATATGTTACAATCGAAGTACATTGCCTTTTTTCAAAATCAAGTTTCATCGTGGCAAAAACGGCTCAGTCAAGCCGATCAAGTCATACAAATTCTACGTGAAGTACAGAAAACTTGGGCACATTTAGAGTCGATTTTTATCGGCACAGAAGATATACGAAAACAGTTGCCCGAAGATTCGAAACGTTTCGATGAAATCGATCGAGATTTCAAACAAGTTGCCGAAGAAAATCAAAAGGATTTAAAAGTCATTCCATGTACAAATCGACCGAATGTCTACGAACAATTAGAAAGTATTAAAACACGATTAGCTTTGTGCGAAAAAGCACTTGCAGAATATTTGGAAACCAAACGATTAGCTTTTCCAAGGTGATTTTTCGTATCTTTTCAATTTCGAAACAAAAAACGATCTTTGTTTTCGTAGATTTTATTTCGTATCACCGGCGGAATTATTGGACATTCTATCGAATGGTAATGTTCCCGACAAAGTTATGCGTCATTTGAGGTAGAAATTCGGTTTTTTTTTCTCGGGTGAAAAGAAAAATTTGATTTTTAGTAAATTATTCGATTCGATTGCTCGACTTGAATTAGTCGATAATAAACGAGCAGCAGGTTCAATTTCTAAAGAAGCTATTGCAATGTACTCGAAGGAATCGGAAAAGGTCGATTTTCCGAGTTCATGCGATCTCAGTGGTCAAGTCGAAACGTGGCTCAATCGAGTTCTCGATAAAATGCGAGAAACAGTTCGATATTGTCTATCCGAAGCTATCAATGCCTACGAAGAAAAACCGAGAGAACTCTGGGTTCAAGATTATCCAGCGCAAATCGGTTCGAAGTTTTCGTGTTTTTTGCTACAGAAAATTGAAATGTCCGAGTTGTTGTTTAGCTTTAACGGGTTCACAGGTTTTCTGGACAATGGAAGTCAATCTTGCTTTTTCGCGTATTGAAGAAGGTTATGAAAATGGTTTGAAAGATTATTACAAAAAAGCTATTGCACAATTGAATGCACTCATTGAAATTCTTCTCACGGATATTTCACCATTAGAACGTCAGAAAATCGAAACTATTTGTACAATCGATGTACACGCTCGAGATGTCGTAGGCAAAATGGTTCAAGCTAAGGTATGGACTTGGATTTGTGAGAAAACGATTGGGAATTTTGATGTAGATCGAAAGTGCAAATGAATTTTTGTGGCAATGCCAATTGAGACATCGTTGGGATGAAAAAGAAAAAGATTGCTTTGCGAATATTTGCGATGCACAATTTCGATATGCACATGAATACCTAGGAAATCAACCTCGATTGGTCATTACACCGCTTACAGACAGGTAGATTTCATCATATTCTCGATAGGACGAAGCGTTGTATTGTTTGTTTTTCTTCGAAATTCAAGATGTTATATTACATTAACACAATCACTTCATTTAATTATGGGTGGTGCACCTGCTGGACCGGGTAGGAATTTGCTCGATGAGATGATAGCATTGATTGTGTTTTGTTTTTATTTCTAGCTGGTACAGGAAAAACTGAAACAACGAAAGATTTAGGCCGAGCATTGGGTGTTATGGTTTATGTGTTCAATTGTTCGGAACAAATGGATTATCAATCGATTGGTAATATCTACAAAGGTTTATCTCAAACAGGTAGATTTCAATTCATAAAATCTCGTTTAAAGAATGTCGAAAATATTAGGTGCTTGGGGATGTTTCGATGAATTCAATCGAATATCAGTTGAAGTACTTTCTGTAAGTTTTTGAATTTTTATTCATCTTTTCGAAAAAAAACAATTGTAATTATCTGATCAATAGGTCGTTGCTGTTCAAGTGAAAACTATTCAGGATGCAATTCGTGATAAAAAACAACGATTTAATTTCATGGGTACAGATATCAGTCTCAATCAAAATGTTGGTCTTTTCATAACCATGGTAAGACATTTCTTCGCCTCAATTCTTTTTTTTTATTCAATTAAAAATTAGAATCCTGGTTATGCTGGTCGTACTGAATTACCTGAAAACTTAAAAGCTCTCTTTCGTCCTTGCGCTATGGTCGTTCCAGATATTGAAATGATTTGCGAAATTATGTTAGTCACGTCGGGTTTCAAAGACGGCAAATTGCTCTCGTGTAAATTCATCACTTTATACAATTTATGTAAAGAACTTCTTTCGAAACAACATCATTATGATTGGGGTCTACGAGCCGTTAAATCGGTGTTAGTCGTTGCTGGTGCTCTACGTCGAGCCGATCCCAATCGACCCGAACGTGAGGTTCTTATGCGAGCTTTACGTGATTTTAACATTCCGAAGATTGTTCATGATGATTTGCCAATTTTCATGGTTTGCTTATTGTTCTTATGAAAATAAACACGATCATTTTTGGTTTTTTTTAGGGTTTAATCGGAGATCTATTTCCTGCACTTGATGTTCCACGTAAACGTGATTTGAAATTCGAAGAAGAAGTTAAACGAGCAGCACTGGATCTCAAACTTCAACCTGAAGATTCGTTTATTTTGAAAGTTGTTCAATTAAAAGAACTGTTCGAAGTACGTCATTCGGTTTTCATCGTTGGTAATGCGGGTACAGGCAAAAGTCAAATATGGAAAACATTGAATCGAATGTATGCCAATCAAAAACGGCGGCCTGTCGCCATTGATCTCGATCCAAAAGCTGTAACAAATAATGAACTGTTCGGTTTTATGAATCCATCGACTCGAGAATGGAAAGACGGTCTCTTTTCGACGATTATGCGAGATTTAGCAAATATGACACATGATGGTTAGAGACTAGACGATTTTTTCTTAATTGAATCAATTAAAATATCGATATTTTAGGTCCGAAATGGATTTGTCTCGATGGTGATATCGATCCCATGTGGATTGAATCATTGAATACTGTCATGGATGATAACAAAGTTTTAACATTAGCTAGTAATGAACGTATTCCATTGAATCCAACAATGCGTTTACTATTCGAAATCAGTCATTTACGAACAGCAACACCAGCTACCGTCTCGCGAGCTGGTATTCTCTACATCAATCCTCAAGATCTCGGCTGGGGTACGTTTCGTTTTTTTTTCTATTCATTTCAATAAACTCAATGTTAAAAATGCAGGTCCACAAGTTGCAACATGGATCGATTCTCGTCCGATACAAAGCGAACGTGCTAATCTTCAGATTCTCTTCGATAAATATCTTCCAACGTGCATGGAAATGCTCAAATCAAATCGATTCAAAAAAATCACTCCACTGGTCGACGGTTGTCATGTTTGGATGTTATGTCATTTACTCGAATGTTTACTTGTGCCGGAAAATTGTCCACCGGATTGTTCGAAAGAACTTTACGAACAATATTTTGTTTGGGCTTGCATTTGGGCAATGGGTGCTTCGCTGTTTCAAGATCAGGTAAGTTCTGTCCGAGAGAATGTCAATGAAATAGGTAGTTGACGAAAGAAATAATCTAGTGTACGTCCTATCAAGCCAGTGTAAGTGCTCGCTCGCTGATTTCTCATTGCTCGATATTGATTTTTCTTTTGAGATGATTTGACTTGTTGTTGGAAAAGAAGATAAGTTTCTATTTTTGAAAATTTAGTTAATGGATCATCGTATTGAATTTTCTCGTTGGTGGACATTGGAATTTAAAGCTGTTAAATTTCCAACAACTGCAAATACAACTGTTTTCGACTATTATATCGATTCCGAAACCAAGAAATTCGAATTATGGAGTAAAAAAGTACCGAAATTTGAATTAGATCCTGATGTGCCTTTACAAGCTGCATTGGTGCCAACACCAGAAACTGTTCGAATTCGATATTGGATGGGTACATTGTCTTATCCTTCCCTCTCTCTCTTTTTCTTTTTTACTTTTCATTTTAGATCTCTTAATGGAACGTGGTTATCCCGTGATGTTAGTCGGCGGTGCTGGTAGTGGTAAAACCGTCATTGTAAATGATAAATTACAATCATTGAACAATGAATTGTGGACAGTTGTTAATGTTCCATTTAACTATTACACAACATCAGAAATGCTTCAATCGATTCTAGAAAAACCACTCGAACGAAAAGCTGGTAGAAATTACGGTCCACCAGGAAATAAACGTTTGGTTTATTTCATCGGTAAAACCAAACTATTCATTTAAATTTCGATTTGAAATTCGTTAATAAATCATTTTCAGATGATATGAATATGCCTGAAATGGATAAATACTATACAGTTCAAGCTCATACAATTCTTCGACAATATCTTGATTATAAACATTGGTACGATCGACAGAAATTGACTTTACGTGATATACATAATTGTCAATATGTCGCTTGTATGAATCCAACGGCAGGAAACTTTACAATTGATTCACGTATTCAACGACATTTCGCTGTTTTTGCTGTTTCATTTCCTGGACAAGTAATTTCTTCTCGAAAATAGATTCTTTTCAATCAATCGTCGTTTAGGATTCATTACGAACAATTTATAACAGCATTCTATCACAACATTTAGCAATCGCACATAATGTCCCATTTACTCAAGCCGTTCAACGATATACACCTCAATTAGTCGATGGTGCTCTAGCTGTTCATCAACGTGTTGCTGCAACATTTCTTCCGACTGCCATTAAATTTCACTATATTTTCAATCTACGAGATCTCTCGAATATCTTTCAAGTAAATAAAGTTTATTTTCAAAATCTATTTTTCAATTTCTTATGTGTAGGGCATTCTATTCGCTACAGGCGAATGCGTTAAAAGTACCAAAGATCTTGTTCGACTCTATGTTCACGAAGCTGAACGTGTCTACGGCGATAAATTAGTCACAGCTGATGATATCGATTCATTTCAAAAGATCTTTCGTGATACAGTGAAAAAGAACTTCTCTGATATCGACGAAGACAATTGTTTCCGTCGGCCATTGATCTACACACATTTTTCAACAGGCATCGGCGATCCCAAATACATGCCGATCGAAAATTGGCCTCAATTGACTCGTTTACTAACCGATGCACTCGATAATTACAATGAAGTCAATGCAAATATGAATCTCGTTCTATTCGAAGATGCTATGATGCATGTCTGTCGAATCAATCGAATTCTTGAATCACCACGTGGCAATGCGCTGCTTGTTGGTGTCGGTGGCAGTGGCAAACAGAGTTTGTCGAGATTGGCAGCGTTTGTTTCCGGACAAGAAGTTTTTCAAATAACGATTCGAAAAGGCTATGGAATCGCAGATTTGAAATTAGTTCGTTGAGAAAATCTTGTTTTGTTTCAAACTGTCAATGATTTTCGTTTAGGATTTGAATACTTTGTATATGCGTGCGGGTATTAAAAATATTCCAACGGTCTTTTTAATGACTGATGCACAAGTTGCCGATGAGAAATTCTTAGTTTTGATCAATGATATGCTGGCATCAGGAGAAATCAATGGATTGTTTACCGATGATGAAACAGTTGATATATTAGCGAATGTTAAAAATGAAGTACGAGCTCAAGGCATCGAAGATACCAAGGAGAATTGTTGGAAATATTTTATTGATAAAGTTCGACGAAATTTAAAAGTACGAAAAACAAAATAAAGAAAAGATTTAATTTTGATGTTTCTTTTTTGCTCTTTTCGAAAAGATTGTCTTGTGTTTTTCACCAGTTGGTTCGACATTACGTGTTCGTGCTCGACGATTCCCTGCCTTAGTCAATTGTACTAATATCGATTGGTAAGAACAAAAACCAAACTCATCTATTTAATCAAAACGAATGAATTCGTCTTTCTCTAGGTTCCACGAATGGCCTGAAGTTGCTTTAGTTTCTGTTGCTAAACGTTTCATTCAAGATGTTGACAGTCTGCCAAAAGATTATCACGATTCAGTTGCAGAATTCATGGCCTACGTTCACAGTTCAGTCAATGAAATGAGCGTTCAATATTTAACTGTATGAAATCGAAACAATAAAAATCAATCAACTTGAAATTGTTTATTTAGAATGAACGACGATATAATTATACAACACCGAAATCATTTCTCGAACAAATCGGTCTCTATCGAAATCTCTTGCAAACCAAACGTAAAGAACACGAAGACGGCATTGTTCGATTAGAAAACGGTCTAGTTAAACTTGAATCGTTAGTAGTCGAAAGTTATCTTTTTGTTTAAATAAAAAAAATTGGTATTTAGTGTGGCCAAACAAACCGATGAATTGAAAGAGAAATTGAAAGTCGAAGAAGTCGAAGTGACGAAAAAGAATGAAGAAGCTGATCGTTTGATTAAAGTTGTCGAGACCGAAACAAAGAAAGTGACGGAACAACGAGAAGCTGCAGCTATCGAAGAAAAAGAAGTCGCAGAAAAGAAAGAACGTGTCGCTGAACGACAAGCCGAATGCGATCGAGATCTACAAAAAGCTCTGCCCGCGTTGAAAGCAGCTGAAGAAGCTTTGAACACACTCAATCGAAATAACTTAACTGAACTAAAATCTTTCGCAACACCACCAGCTGCTGTTCTCAAAGTTACAGCAGCTCTACAAGTACTTCTCGCGCCCTCAAGTAACGAAAAATCTTTGTTTTTTCAATGATTGAAAATGTTGAATAAATTCTTTAGATAAAGTCCCACGTGATCGATCATGGAGAGCAGCCAAATCAATGATTGGCGATGTCGGTGTGTTTCTAAATACTTTATTAACCTATGACAAAAATCATATTCCTGGTAAAAGATTTTCACTTGAAAATAAGAGGTCTGTTGAAAGATCATTTTCTCATTTAGATTCGTCATTAAAAGCCGTCGAAGAATATCTTCGCGATTCAGAGTTCAATGCTGATGCCATTCGTCGTGTTTCGTTTGCTGCCGCCGGTCTATGCGCTTGGGCAATCAATATCGTTCAATACTATCGAGTCTATTGTGAAGTTGAACCGAAACGATTGGCAGCTGAAGAAGCAACTGAACAATTACGTCAAACAGAAGAACAATTCAACGCCACACAAAGCAAACTAGCCGTTCGTTTCGAATGAATTTAAGAGAAAAAAAAACAGCAACAAATTCCTTTTATTTTTCTAGAGATTACAAGCTGCATTACAAACATTGAAAGATCAATATCAGGCAGCACAAAATGAAAAAGACGAATGTCAACGTGCAGCCGATCAAACTGCTTATACGATTAACTTAGCCAATCGTCTTGTCGGTGGTCTTGCTTCGGAAAAAGAACGTTGGACAAACACAATCGCACAATCGAAAGTTCTCGGCAATTTTCTTCCAGGAAACGTTCTGATTACAACAGCTTATCTATCCTATGTTGGTTATTTCACGAAATACTACCGAGAAGAACTTTTATATCGTCGATGGATGCCGTATTTGAAAGCTTTGAAAGTACCGATTCCTGTTACGGAAAATCTCGATCCGTTATCAATGCTCATCGATGATGCCGACATGGCTGCTTGGAACAACGAAGGTCTTCCAGCTGATCGAATGTCATATGAAAACGCCACGATTCTCACCAGTTGCGAACGATGGTAAACTCGTCAAGAACTATTTCATAACTATTTATCTGTTTTTGTTTTCTAGGCCATTGATGATCGATCCACAACTTCAAGGTAAAATTTCAACTTGATCTGCTTATTGTTGAATATTTTTCTAGGTGTTAAATGGATTCGAACACGTTACGGCGAGAAATTAGTTGTGATTCGTTTGGGTGCGAAAGGCTACATGGAAAAAATCGAACAAGCCATCGCTGCTGGCGAAACGTTGCTCATCGAAAATATCGAAGAAAACATCGAAGCTATTCTCGATCCATTAATCGGTCGAAATACGATCCGAAAAGGTCGAGCTATTAAACTAGGCGATAAAGAAATCGAATATCATCCCGATTTTCGTTTGATTATTCAAACAAAACTCGCCAATCCTCATTATAAACCTGAAATGCAAGCTCAAACAACATTAATTAACTTCACGGTGACACGTGACGGTTTAGAAGATCAATTGTTAGCCGATGTCGTGGCGATCGAACGACCGGATTTAGAAAAATCGAAATATGAATTAACACGACAGAAAAACGAATATAAGATTAGTTTGAAGAAATTAGAGGATTCACTTTTGCAAAGATTAGCAGCGGCGAAAGGAAATTTTCTCAGTGATGTTGCGTTAGTTGAAAATTTAGAAAAAACGAAATCAACAGCTATTGAAATTGAACATAAGAAAAATGAAGCCGAAAAAACAAGCGAACAAATCGATAAAACTCGAGAAGTCTATCGGCCAGCTGCAGCACGAGCTAGTTTATTGTATTTCATCATGAATGATCTCAGAAAAATACATCCAATGTATCAATTCTCACTAAAAGGTTCGCTAAACACAAAAAAAAACGAAAGATTTTCTATTTTGTTTTTCTATGATTTAGCATTTAAAATTGTTTTTGCAAAAGCCATTCAAAAATCTGAAGAAAGCGATGATGTTAAACAACGAGTATTGAATCTTATCGATTCGATTACCTATTCGACATCACTTTATACAACTCGATCGTTGTTTGAACAGCATAAATTGATTTTCACATCGCAAATGGTTTTTCAAATTCTATTAACAAACAAAGAAATCGATATGAAAGAACTCGAATTCCTTTTACGATACCCATTCGTACCGAATTTAGTGAGTCCCGTCGATTTTCTCAATGATCAATCGTGGGGCGGCATCAAAGCTTTATCATCAATGGAAGAATTTCATAATTTAGATCGAGATATCGAAGGTAGATAGGCGCTTTTCATTGATGAACTTTTCTTTCCAAATTTTAATTTCATTTAGGTTCGGCCAAACGATGGAAAAAATTCGTCGAATCCGAAGCGCCTGAGAAAGAAAAATTTCCACAAGAATGGAAGAGCAAAACATCGTTACAGAAATTATGTATTATGCGAGCATTGCGACCGGATCGTATGCTTTATGCATTGAGTTTGTTTGTTGAAGAGAAATTAGGACGAAAATATGTCGAAAATCGAACAATCGAATGTAAATTGATTGATCGGAGAAAGAAAAAAAACGCCAAATATGATTTCTTTTTTGTCTAGTTGCACGTTCGTACGAAGAAACAACGAAAGCAACACCGATATTCTTCATTCTCTCGCCTGGTGTCGATCCATTGAAAGAAGTCGAAAGTCTCGGACGAAAATTAGGTTTCACAGCTGATAATGGCAAATTTCATAATATATCACTTGGACAAGGTTTCGAAACGAACTTCTATTTTCTTTAGAAACTAATCAGCAATTATTTTATTTAGGACAAGATATTGTCGCGGAAAAAGCGTTGGACGACGGTTCACGTGAAGGTCATTGGGTTGTTCTACAGAATATCCATTTAGTTGCTCGATGGTTACCACAGTTAGAAAAGAAATTAGAGCAAACATCGGAATTCGCAAACGAAGAGTTTCGAGTGTTTCTTTCGGCCGAACCGGCGCCTGATCCCGAAGCTCATGTAAATCGATTGTTTGCATTTATTTTTTGATTTCGTGTGTTTTGTTTTAGAATATTCCGCAAGGTATTCTTGAATCAGCTATTAAAATCACCAATGAAGCGCCAACGGGAATGTACGCAAATATACACAAAGCTTTGGATAATTTCGATCAAGACACGATGGAACGTTGCTCGAAAGAAAATGAATTCAAATCGATTCTCTTTGCTCTTTGTTATTTTCATGCTGTTGTTGCTGAACGTCGAAAATTCGGACCGATTGGCTGGAATAGGTTCGGTCTTTTCGAGTGATTTTCAAAACGAAAACTTTCGATTTCTAGACGATATCCATTCAATAATGGTGATCTAACCATCAGTGTCGATGTTTTATACAATTACTTAGAAGCCAATTCCAAAGTTCCATGGGAAGATCTTCGTTATCTGTTCGGTGAAATTATGTATGGCGGTCATATAACTGACGATTGGGATCGACGTTTATGTCGAAGCTATCTCGAAACATACATCAATCCCGATATGGTAAAAACTTACTGATCCTTTCTCTTGTCTCATTATGTTTTGTTTTTGTAGTTTGATGGTGATTTGTTCTTAGCTCCATTGTTTCCAATTCCTCCGAATACGGATTACAAAGGCTACCATCAATATATCGACGAATATTTGCCACCGGAATCGCCGTATTTATATGGACTTCATCCGAATGCTGAAATCGATTTCTTGACAACAACAAGCGAAACATTGTTTAAAACAGTTTTAGAATTACAACCGCGTGATGCTGGTTCAGGTTCAGCCGAAAGCGGATCAGTGACAAGCCGAGAAGAAAAAGTAGATCGAATTGAAATTGTTCGATTTGAAATTGCAATTTTTCGTCATAGATCAAAGCTGTTCTCGATGATATCATGGGTCGATTACCCGATGAATTTAATATGGCGGAATTATTTGCTAAAACAGAAGAGAAAACTCCGTATACAGTTGTAGCTTTGCAAGAATGTGAACGAATGAATATGTTATTGAAAGAAATGAGACGTTCATTGAAAGAATTAGATTCAGGTTTAAAGGTAAATTTTAATTTGAAGAAAAAATTACAAAAAACTCAAACTGAGATTTATTTAGGGTGAATTAACTGTTACTGCAGATATGGAAGCGTTACAAGAGGCGCTCTATCTTGATCAAGTACCGAAAACATGGGAACTTCGTGCCTATCCATCATTATTCTCTCTCAGTTCGTGGTTTGTCGATTTACTTAATCGATTTAAAGATTTAGAATCTTGGACAAGTGATTTTCAATTACCTTATGCTGTTACACTTGGTTAGACATTTATTTCTCTATCATCATCATTTTCATATTTTTTATTTTTAGGTTATCTTTTCAATCCTCAATCATTCTTAACAGCTATCATGCAAACAACAGCACGTAAAAACGAATGGCCACTCGATCGAATGTGTCTCTCAGTTGACATAACCAAACGTACAAAAGAAGAACTCGGTGGAGCACCACGTGAAGGTGCATATATCTGGGGTTTGTATCTCGAAGGCGCACGTTGGGATACGCAAACATCTCAATTAGCCGAAGCGAAATTAAAAGAAATTACATCGGCTATGCCAGTTATTTTCGTTAAAGCCATTCCAATCGATCGTATGGATACGAAAGGCATGTACGAATGTCCAGTTTACAAGATCAAAACACGTGGTGCACACTTTGTTTGGACATTCTACTTGAAAACAAAAGAACGACCGAGCAAATGGGTACTTGGCGGTGTTGCACTTTTATTACAGAAATAACTAAGGCGAAAGACAAAACAGTTTCTTTTTCTCATTCGAGTTTTGTTTGTCTGTTTTGCAATAATTAATATCGTTGTTTTCAATTTTTTTTAAAAAACTGTATATATTTTTTCAACTTAATCTTTTCTTCTTTTTTTTCTATCAGAAGTGAAACGAACATTGGGCCTTGCAGTTTTCTTTTTCGCTTTTTTAATTATTAATAAAAATGACACAGTTATTCAAATGATGACATCGAGTCTAAATAGTCGAGAAGTCCGATTTTATATCGATCAGCACCCTAAAATTCGAAAGAGATTTGAAAAAAACAACAAGGTTTTCTATTCAATTCAATTACTTTATATTGAATCATCTCCGGTGGCCAATTTCGTATCGCACCAGCTAATCGTTTTGCTGTCTCTGGTTCATTTCGGCAGACATCTTCCATTTTTGTCAGATAAGTTTTAATTGTAAATAAGATCGTATTCGAAATCGGTAAACGCCGTAGGGTTTGTCGTTCAACACGAAGATACATCAATTGACCAGCATTCTGTTTTGTAATCGTTTGTTCAACAGGACCATCTTCAGACCCAGTAAAACAAAGTTCATCACCGATTTGCACTACAACGTATCAAGTAAATGAATTCGAAATACAAGAAACGAGATTTTTACACGTCCAATTCAAACGTTGAACTGGATTTTCTTCTTTTAATTTGAGAAAATATCGTTCCATTGACGAACGTAATTTCTCTTGAAAAAATGGCACATGCGGCATATGTACGAATGCTAATGGTAAACCGAATTTCGATTTCGGCAACCATGCTGATGGAAAACAAACTGCAAATGCCTACGTAGGATTTAAAATATTTCACTGATTAAAATACAAAGGAAAAAACGAACATTCGCATAATAAGTTTCATCGTTTGGCTTTTGTTGCATGATAACAAGATCTTCTTGAACAAGAAGTGCAGCGATTTCTAATGGATGTAAATGATTTGAATCAGTCAAATCGAATGTTTGTTGAGTAATTAAATTTGTTATTCGAGTTTTCGAATGATTGCCTTCGAACATATTCGGATATTGAGCTGGAAGATGTTCGATTAGCATTCGTAATGTTTCCATAGCACTTGCATATGTTTCTTCTTTACAAAAAAATAGATCCGCTCGTCGATGACTATTGAATAATTTTTGTTTTAAACGAATTTGTTCTCGATAATTTCGATCAATTTGAATCCATTGATGAAGATCTAACGATTGAAGACCCATTGTCATTTGAAATGGTCCATCTTTAAACGGACGATAAACTGGCATTGGCATTTCTTCAGGTGTTTGACCTAGATTAGCATTTTTATTGATCGAATCTTTTGAATCATATTTAATAAACGTAGATAAAACATAAACAATCACCACGGCAATTGTAACATAAACGAGTACAAGCATTAGTTTGTCTTTTTATCAAATAAGAAAACGGCTCGTATCAGATCAAAAGTATTAGTAAGAGAAATGGCGTCACTTGTTGCTCTGAGATAAGAATGACGATATTAAATAATACTCGAATGTTTTATTTATCATTCAGAAAAGAAAAAAGAATTCTTATGATTTAAAAATACATTTAAACGTAAATGTAAATGAGAAGAAGAAGAAAAGAAAAAGAAGTAGGACGGAAAACTAAAAATTGTAAAATGTTTAAAATAAATGAGAATATGTACGTCCTCGATTATCTTGACTATTTTTCTCTTGTATACGCCGTAAACGGTCTTGTTCTCGGTTAGCTTTTAATTTTTGATTAATAATATATTCCGATTCTTGTCCACATTCAGTCATACGTAAATCAAAATATAATAACGTATTATTATCTTGCAGACCTTCTTGTAAAGATTTGCCGATATCTCCGCCTAATCGATTTGCACTCATATCGATTTTGAGTAGAGTTTTATTTCGATTTAAGATTTCAGCAAGTTTAGTTCCTGTTGGTTCAGAAAGATTATTCGACGAGAGATTCAATTCTCGTAAACTTTGATTCATTAATAAGGCTAAACAAATAGCTTGACCACCTTCATCACCAATACGATTCAAACGTAGATTTAAACATTCAAGTGTTGTTGATTTCGTTATGCCATATGCAATAGCTTGTGCACCTTTAGCATCGACAAGATTATTACATAGATTCAATTGTCGTAAATTCGAATGGCCATTTAATAATTTTGCAATGGCTCGACAACCAGCTAAAAATACAGTTGTTTTGAATGAAATTTTTTGTTTTTTTGAACGGATATACCTTCACTGATGAGATTATGTTCGAGATTGAGTTCTTCTAATGTTGGATGATCAAGTAAACCATCTCGAATTAACATTCGTACTTTGGAATTATCGATTTTACTTCGATGTAAATGTAAAATTTTCAATGTTCGACATTGTTGAACGCATTTAGCTAATATTTGACAATCTTTTTTCGTGAATTCAAACATTGACCATTCAAAGTTCATTCCACAACCTTTAACCCCATAGACTAAATGAAGTTCTTCGAGATTCGGCAAACGTTTAATCAATTCAGTAAAATCGAAATGATCACTCAATGGTTTCTTGATTTCAGCATCACGTCCATCATGTAAATCATTTTCTTCATCATCTTCAGGTACTTCATCTTCATTTTGAAGAATCTTATCTTGCAATTCAACAGGTGGTAATAATTGTTTTATATCAATTCGTTTGACATATCGAGCACCAAGATCAACATAGTCCAATAATGGTTTCATATCAGTTTTAGCCGGAACGAAATTCTCAATAATTTCTTCGATATTCTTCTCGAAATAGAATCGTTTCCATGAATTATCATATTGTTTTATATCACAGACGGGCCATTTTTCTTTACAACATTTCTCCCAATATTTCTCATCGTCGATCAATGGTGCCGTGACTTTCAATGGAACTTGTGTTGGCAAACTTTTTAGCAATTGTTCACGATGTTTATCTAATAATTCGTCGTACGTCGGACTCGTATCAAAACTTTGTACAAGAGAATTTAAGGCTAAATCAGTTAGCGCTGGAACAATGCGTAAACTCCATTCTAAATCATCGGCTATAATCCGGCGAACTGGCTTCAATTCCGGATTAAGCATGGAATATTTAACTTCAGCTTGAGCCGCTTCTTCCTCGGTTGGACTTTGTGCATTTTCATCTTGAACAGGCTCAGTTTCTACTACTTGAGCTGTTTCAGTTGGAGCAGCTACTTTCTCAGTTTGTTCTTGTTGTTCAGACATATCTAAAAAATACATCATTGATATATAGATCTCATTTGTAATAATAAGAAATAAATTGCACAAAAATATATAGAAAGAGACAAAAAGAAAACAAATTCAATCATCATCAACAGGTGGCAACCAAAAGACCATGTTGGTAGTTGCTGTAGCTAACATAAATGATTTCGGATTGAATCGAACACATTGGATGCAATCCGATGAATTATCTGTTGAAAGAGTGGCGAGTTTTTCACCGTCAGTTGTTCGCCAAATATGAACGCGCCCATCGGTCGAACCTGAACACGAAATCATTTGAAAAATATTCAATGAAAACAAAATCATAACTAACCACAAAAGATGTATTTTGAATCAGGACTAAATGTGGCTTCTAATGGAATATTTTTCGAATTTTGATGTTCCTAAAAAAAACAGAAACGATGTTCTCATATTCTAAATCAACGATTTTTTTTGCTTTTATACAGTAAATGTATGAAGAAGTACACCGCTGAATGCATCGACGAGTAAGAGTAATGATGTATTTGTTGAAACAAGAATCATTTTTCCATTGGGACTAAATTTTAGATGTGTCCATTCGAAACCACCTTCACATTCGTATTTTAACATTTCAAAAGGTCCCTTCGAAGAAAAAAAAACCATATACCCTCAAGATAATTGCAATTCAAACAATAAATTTCTACTTTTTCATGATTTCGAATATCATATAAACCGATTATTTGCGAATCAATACCAACACCAAATGCTAATCCATCGGGATCATAATCAACAACTGGATTTCCTGGGGTTATAATTAAACCCTATGAGCAAAACAAAACAAAAGACATGACTTTATTGTGTTATTCGAAAAAACATACTTGACATAATGCACTTCTCAAATCCCAAATGCGTACAGTTCGATCAGCAGATGCTGAAAGAAATGATTTATCAATAGGTGAAACAGCTAAACTTCGTACTCTAGAACTCGATTTGCTATTTATTGAAATTTATCAATTAATTTTCATTACTTTTTCGTATGCCCTGTATAATAACGAATATATTTACTATCAGACAAAGATAGATATCGAATGCTATCTAGAAAAATCAAATCTTTATTATTCTGTATTTAAACTTTTTTTGTTCATCTACCATCGACTTTCATTGAACAATGCAATGCTTGTTCAGCACTTCGAGTGAAACGTATCATATCACAACCATATTTTTTACTTGGAATAGGTTTTTTAGGTCTAGAATAGGATATTGTTTTTGTTTATTCTACGAAAAAGAAACAGTTTTTGATATCCTACAGTCCAGATTCACAATCATAAACAACAATTGTATCGTCATCTGAACTTGAAATAAGTAAATCACCTACGAATAAAAGAGTCGATGAATTTCGATTTATTTGATCGAATAAAAAAAAACGAACCATTCTTATTGAAATCGCATGCATTTATTCGTTCAGTATTTTCTTTGAATAATTTTGTCATACGAAACGATTTGACATTATTATCATTGATTAACATTGTTTTCAATTGAAGTTGAAAATGAAGAACAATATCGTTATTGTGTTTTTCATATACGTTCCATTCTTTGTTGCTAAGGATTGGTTTTACCATTTCGATTAGTGACCTCTTTTTTCAACATTTTCATTGGCACTCTTCATCATTCAAATATGCAGCAACAAAGACCGATATATAGAAGAAGTGAGACTTTTTATTCAAAACAATTGCACAAGATTTTTTTGTCACTCGATTGTCTTTTGTTTTTTGTTTTATAAAATAAAACCAAGATATAGAATGAAGCACGTATAATATTCCATCGAACACGAACAGGATACTTTTTCAATTTCTTCGATGAATAACATGATCTAACGTGTTTTCTTTTGAAGAATACTTTAGCAAGAACAGATTTTAGCATTGTTTTCGAATTTGATTTTGAATAACTAAAAATTGACCAAGACAAAACAAGTTAAACAATTGTCTAAAAGAGCAACTTTCGTCAGAAATAAATGCTCGATGAAGTAGAAGAAAATTCAATTGAATGATATAATTACATGTGAGCGCTCTACGGTTACTTAAGCCGACTGACTGCAATTGCAACAAGACGACTTATTGCTTTGAACTTGTTTGGTTGCTTAGCAAAAATTTTCTTCTTGCTACGAACGCATGAGTCATATTTGAATGAAGCTACTCGTTCAAATAAATTTTAATGTTGTGATTTCAAAAATCGATTTCATCATCTGTATGCTTTGGTAGTCAGCCGTCTTATCTACTCGACTTTGTCTCGAGTGTAATTCTAGTTTCAATTTTCTTTGAAGTACAATTATTCTCGAAAGAATCTCCAAATGTAAAGTCATAATTGTTATCATAAAACTAAACAATTTTATCTTTTGCTCGTATCTTCGTATAAAATAATAGTTTATCTTCAGTAATCATAACACATTTGCCCTATAGAATGAAACATTATTTTCATGTATTTGAGCAATGACCAATGAAATAGAACAAAACTCATCATCAGTCAAGTACATTTCGTTCTTTGTCAATGGAGAACAAGTGATTGACTATGCCATAGAACCTGAATGGACTCTTTTGTGGTATCTTCGAAATAGTACTATGTTGATCTAAACTATGTGCACGCATAAGTAACCCAGTTTTTTTTTTGTTTCAGAAATGGGATTAACTGGTTCGAAATTAGGATGCGGAGAAGGTGGTTGTGGAGCATGTACAGTACTCATTTCACAATATGTTGCACATCACATTGAACATCGAACAGTGAACGCTTGTTTAGCACCTATTTGTTCTGTTGATGGTTGTCATGTTGTTACTATCGAAGGATTAGGTTCCGTATCCAAATCGAATCTACATCCGACACAATCTCGTCTAGCTGAATTATCTGGTTCACAATGTGGTTTTTGTACGCCTGGTATCGTCATGTCTTTATATGGAACAATCACACGATCAGACAAATCTTCATCATTGACGATGCATGACATTGAAGATGCACTCGATGGAAATCTTTGTCGTTGCACAGGCTATCGACCAATTCTCGATGCAGCAAAATCGTTTGCTTGTGATATCGATAAATTACCTTGTCGAACTGCATCAACAACAAAAACAACATCAACTTCATTAGATAAATGTCTTTTATTTCCAAAAGACAATACATCTCCAACAAATCAGATTGAATTTCCTCATCAACTACACGAATATATTCCACGATCGTTGCATATCAAAGGTACGCGATTCTTTTGTTTTCGTATTTATTCATATCGAACCATTTGTTTAGGCTCGACGGTCGAATGGTATCGTCCAGTGACTCTCTCTGAACTTCTTCATTTGCGTCATATTTATCCTGGCACTGCATCGAAACTTGTCTTTGGCAATACCGAAGTACAGATTGAGACAAAATTCAAACGAATACAATATCCTCGTTTGATTTCCATCACACATGTACCAGAATTGAAAACATTGAAACGAACAGAAACTTCATTGATAATTGGTGCTGGCGTTACGCTTAGTTGTCTTCAGTCGACATTAGTCGAATGGAATAAAAATAGCAAAGAAAGTGACGATGGTGGTATTTGTCAAGCAATGATTGATCAATTGAAATATTTTGCATCTACACAAATACGTAATGTTGCTTCATTCGGAGGAAATATTATTAATGCTTCACCAATGTAAAGACAAAGATTAAAAAAGAATCACGTTATTTTTTGTTTTCTCTTCAGTTCTGATCTTAATCCAGTACTGCAAGCTGCTAATGCTTCGCTTGAATTTCGTCGATTTGAAAACGATGCTGTTCGTCACGTGCCAATTCGCGAGTTTTTTCTAAACTATCGTCAAGTAGCAATGACAGATGACGAAATACTTGTTTCTGTGCATATACCTTTGCCAAAACCATCAGCAAATTGGTTCATACATGCCTATCGACAAGCACGTCGTCGAAGTGATGATATCAGTATTGTCACTGCTGGACTTCAAGTTCAACTTGAAAATATTCAATCAGAAACGAATCAATGGCGTATTGTTTCTTGTTGTTTTTCGTTTGGTGGCATGGCTCCGACAACAATTATGATAAATACCACGCAAAATGAACTTTCAGGACAATTATGGACGAAAGCAACTATTGCCAAAGCATGTCAAACAGCTCTAAAAGAATTGCCATTAAACGATATGACACCAGGTGGTCAACCAGAATATAGGTATTGTTTATTTGTATGTAAATCGATCGATTTTCATTGCTGGAATAGTTTAGATATGCATTGCTTCAATCATTTTTATTCAAATTTTATCTTTACGTTCGAACGAAACTTGATCAATCACTTGTCGATGAAATTGATCGTTCAGCAGTATATCCTCCATCTCGACCTGTGTCTCACGGTCAACAAATTATACCAGAAAGACCAAAAGCTCATCGAGTTGTTGGACAACCATTAATTCATCGATCAGCTTATCTACAAACGACTGGTGAAGCAAAATATGTTGATGATATGCCTTCATTGCCCGGCACACTTCATGCTGCATTAGTACTTTCTACTCAACCTTATGCTCGAATTAAATCTATTGGTATGCAGATCTTTTTCTCTCTCTGTGAAATGTGAATTCTTTTGCTTATAGACTGTAGTGCTGCTTCATGCGTACCTGGTTTCGTTAGTTTTGTCAATCATCAAGATATACCAGGTCGAAATGATACGGGCGATATGTTTCAAGATGAAGAAGTATTCGTTTCATCGATTGTCATGTGCGTTGGAGCGATTATCGGTCTTGTTCTTTGTGAAACAGAACAAGCGGCTAATAAAGCAGCACAACTCGTACAAATTGAATACGAACTTTTGTCACCGACGATATTAACTATCGATGAAGCTATTGAACATGAATCATATTTAGGCGACGAACAGCGTCTTCGTCAAGGCGATCCTGAGAAAGCTCTAGCTGAAGCTGAACATACACTAACTGGAACAGTATTCATCGGTGGTCAAGAACATTTCTATTTAGAAACCAACTGCTGTATGGCTATACCATCGAATGACGAACAAGAAATGATCTTATATTCGGCAACACAAAATCCAAGTAAAACTCAAGAACTAGCAGCACTAGCACTCGGTGTCGATTCTAATCAGGTTATATGTCGTGTTAAACGAATGGGCGGAGGATTTGGTGGCAAAGAATCGAGATCAATCACTCCCTGTGTTGCCATTGCAGTAGCTGCTGTTAAAGTCGGCCGACCAGTTCGACTTAACATCGAACGAGATATCGATATGAGTATTACGGGACATCGACATCCATTCAAAGTTCTCTATAACGTTGGTTTTAACAGTGAAGGTCGATTTTCTGCATTGGATGTTCGTTTATGGAATAATGCTGGATATTCCTATGATCTTTCGATGAATGTTATGGTACGAGCTATGCTTCATATTGATAATACATATCAATTTCATAATGTTCAAGTACGTGGTCAAGTTTGCAAAACACATTTACCATCGAACACCGCATTTCGAGGTTTTGGCGGTCCGCAAGCTTTATTTGTATGCGAAACAATTGTTGAACATGTAGCCGCGTATTTAAAACTCGACCCGGTCACAGTTCGTCTGCGTAATCTGTATCAAGAAGGAGATTTAACACATTTTGCACAACCGTTAGAACGTTGGCATATTCCTCGATTGATGGAGGAACTTATTAAATCGAGCGATTTCATTGAACGACAAAAACTTGTTCAAGAATTTAATAAATCAAATACTTATCGTAAACGTGGTCTCAGCATTTTACCAACTAAATTCGGTATTGCGTTCACAGCGAAATTTTTCAATCAAGCTGGCGCACTTGTTCATATTTACAAAGACGGTTCGGTACTTCTCACACATGGAGGCACTGAAATGGGCCAAGCTCTACATACGAAAATGATTTCTATCGCTGCTGAAGTGTTAGGTTGCGAGGTTAATCGAGTGCGTATCAGTGAAACATCGACAGATACAGTTGCTAATACGAGTCCGACGGCTGCGTCAGTTTCATCGGATCTCAATGGAATGGCTGTTCAAAATGCTTGTGAACAAATTCGTGAACGTTTAGATAAACTACGAGTTGGAGAAAATGCGAACCTATCATGGGAAGATCTTGTTAAACGAGCCTATTTCGAGCGTATTGATCTTTGTGCACATGGATTTTATGCTGCATCCGAGCCATTAGGAGCAGATTTTGCTAATAATCGAGCAAGTTACAACTATTTTACACAAGGTACAGCCGTCAGTGAAGTCGAATTGGACACGTTAACAGGCGATTGGCATCTATTACGTGTCGATATTTTGATGGTAACTACATTTCTTTGTGTTTTCATTCGTATGAAATCGTCTCAATTCATTGATCGTAGGATGTTGGCGCTTCACTCAATCCACAAGTTGATATTGGACAAATTGAAGGTGCGTTCATTCAAGGTCTTGGTTTATATACCATGGAAGACTTAATCTATGGCGATCACAGCGAATACAAATGGGTGAAACCAGGCGCGTTATTTACTAAAGGACCGGGTACATACAAAATTCCCTCATTTAACGATGTTCCACTCGATATGCGTGTAGCACTTCTTTCCGATGCACCGAATCCTCGTGCAATCTATTCATCGAAAGCTATTGGTGAACCACCACTCTCACTGAGTGCATCAGCTTTCTTTGCACTCAAACATGCCTGCATGGCCTATCGAGAACAACAAGGTTTAACAGATTATTTTCCACTACATTCGCCTGCTACTGTTGAAAGATTACGAATGGCTTGTGCCGATGAGTTTACTCAACGTGCATGTTCGCAGAGTCATGAGACATTTCAAGCACGAGGTTCTTATTGATTGTTTTGTTTGTCTTTATTAAATAAAGGATTTTCAGAAAAAAACATAGGATCTTTTTTTTTGTTTATTGATTCATATAAATCTAAATAAAAGACGGAGATGAAAAGAAAAATAAAACACGAATAGATTATACTCGATTGAGTGCTTCGAAAAGTTGGTCGATTTTGTCTGGAAAATTTTCAATCGGATGAAAATATTTCACTCGAATCTCTTCATCACGTTCACTCACACCTAAAAATACATAAAAAAAACTAAATCTATTGAATCATATTTGTTTAGTTACCAATCCATTGTTGAAGTTTGTGCAACATAAATGAGAAAATATGTTCATTTTGTTGTTGATTCAACTTGATATTGTTTCGAGTCGTTTGAAAACTTTCATTAATAATCGTTAAAAACATACTCATACAAACAAAAACAGCAATGAAAATAAATAAACTAAAGCAAAATGGACCGAGAAATGCGCCTGCTGAACTTAATTCATGTGCATCAAATTGCATCAATGTCATTTCGAATAACATTAGAGCAGTTCGAATTAAATTCGAACATGACGCCAATTTCGAAGCGAATATCAAATAAAATAACGCAGTAAAAGCTATGTACACAATAGAAAACATCAGAGCAAATGATAAAAGATCGTTTCGTGCTCGATCAAGTGTCTGAATAAATAATAATAACCGAGAATTAAAACGACATAAACGAACTAATTTAATTGTTCCAAAGAAACAATTCAAACCAAGAAAATCTATGTACAAATCATTGATATAAACAGCTGTTTGCAGATCAATATAAACATATCCATGTGTTTGAGAAAACAAATCACCGATACGCGATGATTCTCGATATCTCCAAATATAAATACTGAGAATCGACCAAGAAAACGTGATTATACACAAATTAATCAACGACCAGAAATTCGAGAAATATGTTCGTTTTAATTTGAATACTAAATTAAATTCAACGAACGTCATATGTCCAATGAATAACATGTAAATAATCAAACAAATCAATTGAGATATAGATTTAAATACTACGTAAAAGCAACGGTAGATTTTTCATCTGAAAGAGAAAATCAGTTTACTTGTAAACGAAATCGGTTGAAATTGTGATTGTGTTTTGATGCCACCCGTAGGCAGAAAATTGGCACGAAGAACAATCGCAGTGAATAACTGTGAATTTGGATTGTATAAATTCAATTGAATGATCATAATTCGTGTTTGACTATCGATCCAATTCAAACGACGAAGTTCAGTTAGATTACTTTTCAAATATTCCAATCGACCACGAAATTCATAAACATATCCTTGTAGTCGATCGGTTGATTGATATTGAAATGCTCGAGCAATCGATTGATTTGATATTTGCATCGTTTGATTGACCCATTCAGGTTCAAACGAACGTTTTTCTTCATTCAAAAAACTGAACTCATCGTAACAAGCCGAGAATAGATTGTTGACTGACGATTTGATTTGACAAGAATGAGATTGAACACGCAATTGTCGTATTATTGCCCAACCGATTAATCGATTGGTTTTATCGTTTATATATCCGCTGAGATTTCGAGGTGGTTCATCGTTATACCATTGTTGTGCACGAAGATTCTCAGTGAAACTCGTTTCTAACCATAACCAATATTGATCAACTGTTGATATTTTTGTAAAAGAGTTTTCGTTTTGTTTTGTATTGAGAAAGAAATTTCGTAAATGTTGAACTTGATAGAAAGCATTGGAATTGGTATTTGAAAAAGTAATGAAGTATAAAAATGAAAGAAAGATCAAATACGAGCCAATTTCTCGAATAATCGACCACATTTCGATTTCTTTTAAACGTTGTTCACGTGCCCAGCGAATTTCTTCTTTATCCAAACGATTAAAACGTTGATGAAATGGAGAAATGATTGGCGTTTTCGTCGGATGAATTTCATCATCGATAAATTCAGCTTCTTGCTGATCGACATCCGAATTTCGACAGAAGAAAGCAAAGAAAATTGCCAAACCAATAACCTATCGACAATAAATATTCAATATTTATTCAGAAAAACAATCAATGAACACTATATACATACTTTCAATGGTTGAATAAGTAAAACCGAAGAAAAGAATCCGGTGAGTAATGATGTTAACCATTTTTGACTTTTTAAATCACCAAATTCAATACCACGAACGATTATAAAGAATATGGAAACAACGGCAAATAGAAATGAAAGGCCATAAGCGATAAATATACACCACCAGGGAAAAAGAAACGAAGTGCTTTTGGTCTTTGCTGGTTTCGAACGACGAAATAGTTGGATTAGTAAAATACTCGGGACAAACGAAAGAATTTCGACGATCACACCAATACTAATCTATACATATTTATGAAGTTAATCAAAGAATTCAAAGACAAAGAAATTTACTTGTTCTGGAGTGACGTATAAAGGTCCGAATGTTAGATTGTGACTGGTATTTGTCTGCGTTTCTGTTGATTGATCATAATAGAGGATATTCAAAAGCATTGACGTTAGAAATAAAACAAAACAACAAGTACAACGTTGAACACGTGTGAAACGATCTGATGGTGGACGAGAGAATATTGAAAACCAAAGATGACCTTCGGATAAATTATGATACGCTTGTTTCGAGAATAAATAAGAAAATTGACGTTTTTCCGAATCGTCTGCAACTGGTAAAACACGTTCAATCAATCCGTCTTGTTTTTCAACAGCAAACCATTTCTGACAGAGAAAATACGATTTTTCCATTCTCTGCAAATCTCGAACGAGAATATATTTCAAAAACCAAGATGCCGACTGATTCGAACCCGTATTATCATGCCAAATATGAATATAATTCAACGGACCTAATGATTTCGGTACAGCCATCAGAAAAGCATCGATATCACCGCGCTGTAGAATATCTCGGCGTGAATCGGACAATGTTCGTACACGTGTTTCACCGAGATCACCAGCGAGTATAAAATGAACTTTGGACTTTGTTCCAGCATCTTTACGATGACCAGTAAACACTAATATTTGATACAAATATCGATCAGAATTTTGATTATCCACTAGCGGAGTTACGCCTAATTTTTGTGCATCTTTTCTATCCTGACGACGTGCAAATATCATCAATAGAATGTAAAGAGTACAAACGCATATCAATGTAATATAAATTGTTTTATTTCGAAGAAAATCAGCATTGGAAAATACATAATTCCAATTGATTGGAGCTGGTAAAACGATAAAACCACCGGCAAATGTTGTTAAATGAGTAGAAAAACATTGCGTTTGATAATGATTTGTAAGCGATCCCACAGTTAAACCATCGGATTTCCATTGATTATTTGCATCGAGATAATAGCATCCCGATGTGTAAACTCGAAGTTTATAATCTACAGTGAAATTAAATGATTTATTCGTAATTGGTAGAGTCATATTCGATGAATTCGAACAGAAGTTTAATGTTTCAGTTGAATTTAATTCTCGTAGACCGAAAATAATCGATTGATGACCGATCGTTTTTTCATTATTGATAAAATAAATATAGTTGAAACAAAGTAATGTCCAACCATCGATTTCACTCGTAGAACTGTTCAAAATTGGTGCACTATCAAATTTATAAATGAATAGATAACTCATATTTTCAACTAACGGTTCGATTTCGAAATGAACTGATACAGGCAATGAATTTGTAATGTTAATAAAATGTAAATTAAATATTTGATTATGTTGTGTTGAATTCGATTGAGTTACATTTTGTAAACTCATCGATGGAATGATTAGATTACGATCACGAGGAATAATTAATTCGATTGGTTGCAAAGAATTGACTTGAAGAGGAATTTCGTTTTCGAATTGATCGAATAGAGAAAAAGATACCGATCGAGATAGATTAGTATTCGATTCGGATTTTAAATTGCCCATTGAAGCTAATGGTTGAACGATTGATCTTGCTCGAAGAGTACTACTATTAGTGATTGAATTGAATTGTAAATTCGATGGAAGTTGAATTTCAGCATTCTCGATTTGTTTGATAAGTTTATTGGGCAATGATTGTGTGTCGATTGTTTCGAATGACATGTAAAGAGATGAGGTATTCATGATGAGACTTTGACCAAGATTTAAGTGAATATTCAATGCTGAAGTTAATAGTGAAAGTGTTTGATCTGTTTGAGAAGATATTTGATTTGCCATTTGATTTTGATAGTAAATATTACGACCTTTTTCGATTGTTGACCAAGAAAAATCATTTCCATCGGCGAATAGATCTATTCAAAACGAAAGCAAAAAGTCAGTGGATTTTTAATCGAAAGTAGAGAGAATATTTTATACTGAGATTAGACCATTCGGATTCTAAATCTGTATCATAGTCTGCAGGAAGACTATTAGCACGTGATGTATCCAAATCGAGTACGATTGTTCTTTGTTGTAACGGTCCGTTGATTGCCTGAAATTATGTTTTCTTTCTTTCGTAGACAATTGAAACAAAATCGAAAATTTTTACATTTAAAGCATTGGAAGCACATTGAGCGATAAGCGTTGCAGCTGTACGAGTCTGTTCATAGGAGATTCTCTTTGACATTGATTGCAAAGATTCTGCCAATTTGTAACATATGTCCGATGCTAAATTCTATTTAAATATTTTCAATGTTTAAAAAAATAAAGAGAGTTCTCTATATTTTGCTCACTGCAGCTGATCGTGTTATTTGATTAGTTGCTTGAGTTAGTTGTGCCAGACTTGTTGCTTGTAAGATTATATTGTCTATTGTTGACATCATGAGATTACTTGTGTAGGTAATCAGATAATCTCGAATATTTGAATAAGTATTTAATTGTTTTGTATATTCGTTTAATACAGAAGTATTCATTAGCTCGGAAGACTAGATGTACGGGGAGGTCTTTATTCGATAAAGATTTTAAAAAAATGTTGCTTACTGTTTGTTGTGTTTGACTGCTGAATGATGAGACAAGAATTTGGATAGAACTTATTCCACTTGATGATAGGTTTGTTATTTGGTCATTGATTTTATTCAATTCTTTTGCTACAGAATATAATGTTTGACCTATTGTATTTTGATTTCCACTTGCAAGTCTATGTAAAACTGCACTACTCGTATTCGATGGATCATCCATCAATTCATCGATTTCTTTCGAATCAGACACAACCGATACAAATGATATATTAAATTCAGTGATACAATCTAATGTATCTCGAACTGCGCCAACGATAAACAGGAAAGATGTATGATCATCTCCCGTAGGTAATCGAAGTTGAATTGTTGAACTGGGTGAAAAGGCCAGTAAAACACGTTGAGTAGAATTCGATGTCCAACCTGAAAAACACAAAAGAGAAATATCTACTTTGTAGGAAACCAATAAAATCTACCGTAAAATGAATAATCTTGAATGTCATCACTGTCTTGCCAATTGGAACAAGTGATAGTAAATAATGTACTTGTAGTACCGTTGGAAGGCGTGATTGAACACGAGCCATTTGACGGTGGACGATTGATTTTAAAATTCAATGCACTCGAAGTGATTCCAGTAGTAAATGAATAAATCACTTGAAAACGCCAGTATTCGATCGAAGAATTCCAAAGAAGCAAATCATTTGTCGATGTGAAATTAGCAGTATTTGTACCTAATCAAAGAAGAGGAGACTAGATCGTATCAAAATCGCTTTGTAAATCTATGAAAATACCGAAAAACCAAAGATTTCTATAGTTATTCATTTGATCGAATGAAATCCATTGTAATTGATTTGTCGAGGTATTTGTAACACCGTAGTAGATCTTCCATGCGATGTTATTGCCCGATGAACAAACACTATTACAAACAGAAAAAAGTGCAAGTTGTGTCGTGGGATTGATCAATTGATAGTCGACATTAGAATTGATTTGGCATAATGTTGAAATTGTACATCTAGATGTGAATCAAAACTTTAATTTAAATTGATTTTGACAGATATTTACCCAATGATAATCATTGGAGTTTCGATGTTTTCGATTTGAACAAGAAGGTAACCTGTTAATTGAATAGTTGAATTTTGACGATTGCTCATTTGAACCATAAATTGATAAGTTTGATTGGATGCAAGTGAAGTTGCCATAATTGTTAACGAAGATCTATTTGCAGTATTTGTCCCACCAAATATCAATGTTGTACTCTTATCTTTTATGAGAAATAAAGATTGACTTTGTCATAAAAGCACAAAGCAAAACGAATTGAAAATAATTACTTGTTGAATTTGATATGCACGATGGATTTCGAAGATCAATTGTTGGATCTTCGATAGTTAGCAGATTTCCTCCATTATTTGGAAAATCGTATTGAGGATCATAAAGTCGACAGTAATATTTGTAGATCCAATTACTTGCATTAAATATATCACCATCAGGATCAATGGAATATGTACCCGGATCGAGTAGAAGATTTTGTTGATAACCATACGTAATCATTGATGTAGCACGTGGAATGAGGCTAACTATAATATCGGATGATATTATTTGTACGTAAGTTGAAATTGATGAAGACAAATGAGGAGCAATTGTCATGAAAACTGTTAAAATCAGTTGATAAGTACCATAGTCAAGTGTTTTGGCAGGAATAAAGAGTTCTGATGATGTTGTAATAATTGATTGATTTAGAAGAATTTGCAAACTACAATTCGATGTACAGCTATAAATTGTCCATTTAGCAGTAGTGGCTAAGGAACTATCGCAATTTAGTTCGAAAGATGAAACAATTGAAAAAGATTGACCTCGTCGAAATTTTAACGGCGAAGTTAATGATGAGTTATTTCGAGTGATTGTTATCACAGGTGGAGAACAACCTGAATTTTAGAACAATTTTATTGACTTTGTTTTTTAAATGATATATTACTTTGATTCGAAGATACATTTGATACTCCAGTAGTATTTGCTGAGTACGTTGTCGTTATACTAGTAGTAGCTGTTGTTATATTAGTAGTAGTAGTTGTTGTTGTTGTTATACTAGTAGTACTAGTAGTAGTTGTTGTTGTTATACTAGTAGTACTAGTAGTTGTTGTTTGAGCTAAATAGAATAACATCAGTGAGATTAATGAGATAATTAATACTTACAAGAAGAATTTGTTGCCAAAAAGAACTTCTGAATGCGACTGTTATCTTTATCCATAACGAATAAATTACCAGAGCTATCGAAACCTATAGTTTGTGGATGATTTAATTCATAAGTTGCTGTTCCTGCATTATTCGTACATCCCACGATACACTGTGATTCATTATATCTTGATTGAATAATTCGATTATTATTGGTATCGGTAACATATAAATATCCTTCGGCATCGAGTATAACATTACTTGGACAATCCAAGGTTAGTGCTCCACTACCAACTACAGTAGTTCCATTAGATTGTTGAAAATGAAACAACTGAATTCTGTTATTACCACAATCTGCTACATACAAATCTGCATTAATATCAATAAAAATTCCTTGGGGACCTGAAAGCATATTCGCAGCTGCACCTGAAGTTCCAGTGCCTGCAATAATAGTCCACGACGTTGAATTACCTGTAACGACAGACCTAAGAACTCGGTGATTCTGTTGTACAGAACAGTATGGCACACTATTGATATCAAGAAAAACGCCAGAACAGGATGCACTACCAACAATAGCGTAATAATCATATGGAACAAAAATACTGAGCGTATTATTATCAACATCCGAAATATTTACAGTCGGAATACTACTTCCATTGTTCCATACGGCAATATTACGTAGATTTCTAGCTACAGCGTAGACATTATCGGTACTAGTAACAAAAATTCCATAGGGCTGTTGACCGACAGTCGAACTGTTTGCAAAAGTAGTTGCATTCACATTCCATGTTGCTGATGCACCTAATTTCGGTCGATTATAAGGAAGAACTAAACAGAATAACAATGATTATATTCTTATCAAATATGAAAATGAAAATTTTCAATATTTACCAGTAGAATTGCTCGTCATATTAAACTTTTGAATGCGATTATTTCCAGTATCACTTACATAAATATTTCCGTAACTATCGAATGTCATCGAACGAGGATAAGATAACGTATAGTTTTGTGCACCACTTATGCTACTACATGCAATTATACAACGAAAACCATTTGGTCCTGAACCAACAATTCGATGATTATTTGAATCAACGATAAACAAATATTTATTTGCATCTAATACAACACAAGTTGGATAGTTAAGATCAATTGTATTCGTTATTCCAGAACCGGCTACTGTACTACCATTTACTTGTCCTGGTTGAAACTTTTGAATTCTATTATTACCCGAATCTGCGACGTATAAATCGAAATTATCATCAATAAATATTCCATTCGGAGATGCAAGCATGTCAAGATTCGATCCCGAACATCCTGTGCCAGCAACTGCTCTTGCATTCGAATTGCTAATACTCAATGATTTTGCAATGACCTGATGATTGCTTTCTAACGAACAGTAAAGAGTATTGTTAATATCAACAAAAAGACCAGTACAAAATTGTTGAATAGACATTGGCGATGTGCTTTTCGTCCAATTGAATGTCCATCGGTCTATTTCACCAGCTAAAATACCATTATCTACGTAGATATCACGAGAACTCGTAACGAAAATACTCGATGAATTGCTGCTATTGGTAGATAGAGTTTGCGACGGATTTGACGCACCTGTAAACCAAATCAGGATTTTATTATTCGAACGACTAGGAATATACATTGTATTGTTGATGTCAATGAAAAAGGCATATGGATTCTTTCCAATTGTACTCGTATCTGCGAATGTAGTTGCAGCAGGATTCCATGAAGTGTATGTATTGAATTTCGGTCGATTGTATGATTTATCTATAAAATGACAAGTCATTAATTTTACTTGAAATACAAACATACTTAGCTGTTGACTTCCAAGTGAACTCGCAGCTGTTGTTTGTACTTGAAAAAAAAACAACTATCATTACGATTCTTATCAAAATGAAATCTTTTGTACCTGTATTAATAGTTGATGTTAATGTTCCTTGCCAAGCAACCGTTGTAGCATCTAAATAATCATTGAAATCCCCCTCACTCTCAATCCGAATGCTGATACTTACCACAAGAATTACTTGATAAAAAGAACTTTTGTATACGACTATTACTATGGTCAACGACAAAAATGTTTCCGGCACTATCGAAAGCCATACTCAGTGGATAGGCTAAATGTTTATCATCAGTACCATATCCCAAACAACCGACAATACATTGAAATCCAGTTGAAGTCGATCCTACAATACGATCATTACTTGTATCGACGATAAATATATTTCGATCAGCATCAAGTACAATATCTGATGGATTGTTTAGTATAATAGTTCCTGGTGCATCTTTTCCAACGACAGTTATGCCATTTAATTGGCCGGAATAAAACATTTGAATACGATTATTCAATGAATCAGCGATGTATAAATTGAAATTCTCGTCAATGAATATTCCATGAGGTAGATTAAGCATATTTGATATAAATCCAGGACAGCCTGTACCAGCAACGATTAGAACTTGATCATCACTGCTGTTAAGTGATCGTTTGATTACTTTGTGTTGAAATTTCAAAGAACAGTATAAACTATTATTAGTATCATCAATAAAAAGATCAAAACAGACTTCACCAGTAAGTAAATTCTCTGAAATATTTTCTATCCATCGACTAACGCCCTTATTATCATTATTGACATATAAGGCATTATTAGCCCCGATAAAAAGACTTCTAGGATTCGTACTACCAGTGATATTTTGCACTTTTGAATTATTTGTACCATTAAGCCAAATTATTATAAGACGACTCTGCGTATTTAAGGCTATCACTGAATCATTCGTATTGACGAAGATGGCATTTGGAACATCTCCGACCGTGCTATTATCTGCAAATGTAATCGCAGATGAACTCCATGTTGCTGATGAACAAAATCGTGGTCGATTTAATGAAACTGCTATCGATTTAACCATAATGCACTTGCTAATCATCAGGAAGATGATTAACGATAGACTTGTATAGTTCATGAGTATCATATTGTTCACTCGTTCGAAAGAGTAATCAATTGACAATCATAGTTCTCGATCTTGTTTTTATTTGAGTTTTACCGAAAAAAATAGATATTGACACGCAAATATTGAATGTCGTTTTTTTTTCGGGCAAGAAAAATACAAACAATCAAGTGCTATTTATGAGCTACAGGAAAATGTACTTTTTCCGAGTAATCAAACGGAATGTTGATATAAACTTATATACTATTTAATTTCAATTAATAAAACACACCCGTTTGTGAAGATCTTTTTCTTCGTAAACAAGGTCACAGAAGAGATAGAGATAAATTTTATACGAAAAAAATTTAGTTCGCCAATGAAATCAATTTATTAAAAAATCTTGATATGCCACACAGAATACAATAATTTAGTTGATCTAATATTCAATCGTTCATGTAGCATTTCGTCAACGGATATAATCACATAAAATTTGAAGAAAAAAACGTTCTACACTGGATTTTTCATCAATAAAGTTGTTATTCTTCAGAGGATATCGTCTAAAATCCAAATCGCATTAATCCAATTCAATATTCAATCATCCAAAGTGTATACGATTGTCAGTATTTTCTCATGATGTGGCCATTTACGGTTTGTATTTACCCAAAAAACAATGAATGATAAGTGATAGATAGAGTAGGAGTCATAGACAATGGTGACATATTCATCAGCGTCGTAAAAAATTATCTTTGGTCAGTGTTAATAATCTAGAAACAAAATACAATATATTTTATGAATTGAGCGTGTCCAATTTTTAATGATTAAGCGTAGCAAAGACAAAATGATTGAATGTCTTTTTATGTTCTGTTCAATTGTCTCTCTAATGAGGACGCGAAATCGATTATTCACATTCGTGTGTGTGGGCAGACATCGAGCGACATCTTTTCGATTTGAATATCACTCGTCGAAGAGATGAATTTCACAAGGAAGACTTCTATGGCAAAAAATCGGGTCGTTTCTTTCGCTTTCTTGTGTTAGTAGGTGTAATTGCAATAATCGTTTTGAAGTTTATGGACATTTAATCAAAGATTCTCATCGCAAGAAAGTTTTCATAAATGAGTTCTCGTAAACAACGTCTCGACGTTGGTGGTTCCTCGTCAGACTCAAATAATAAACCACGTAAACGTCGTTTTGAAGATGCACCCGAAACAGATTACTTCAGTGCCAATAGCAAACACAAAGATTCTGATAATTCAACCTCACAACCCGTTGAATCGGTCAATTCAAACGTAAATCCATTGACATTACAAGCTTATTCGCATCAATACTATGAAATCTACAAAAAACGACGCCAGCTACCTGTCTGGGAGTACAAAGACGCTTTTATGGCGACACTTCAAAAGAATCAAGTCACAGTCTTAGTCGGCGAAACCGGTTCAGGCAAAACCACTCAAATTCCTCAATGGTGCGTCGATTTCGCTCGTTCACTGCCCGTCGGCAACGGACAAAAACGTCGTGGCGTTGCTTGCACCCAACCGCGTCGAGTCGCTGCTATGTCCGTCGCACAACGTGTCGCCAACGAAATGGACGTCTTACTCGGCCAAGAAGTCGGTTATTCAATCCGTTTCGAAGATTGTTCTTCACCAAAAACCATTCTCAAATACATGACCGACGGTATGTTACTTCGAGAAGCGATGTCCGATCCGTTACTCGAATCGTATTCATGCGTTCTCTTGGACGAGGCACATGAACGAACGTTAGCTACGGATATTCTCATGGGTCTTTTGAAAGAAGTCGCCAAACAACGGCCTGATATTAAAATCATTGTCATGTCCGCGACACTCGATGCCGGTAAATTTCAAGATTATTTCGATAAAGCACCGTTGTTAACCATCCCTGGTCGAACGTTTCCGGTCGAGATTTTCTACACGCCCGAGCCCGAACGTGATTATCTCGAAGCAGCTATTCGAACGACCATTCAAATTCACATGAGCGAAGAACAAGAAGGCGATATTCTCCTCTTTTTGACCGGCCAAGAGGAAATCGAAGACGCATGCAAACGAATTCAACGTGAAGTCGAAGGTCTCGGACCCGAAGCTGGTGAATTGAAATGTATTCCATTGTATTCGACATTGCCACCGAATCAACAGCAGCGCATTTTCGAAGCTGCACCACCGAATAAACCCAATGGTGCGATTGGTCGAAAAGTTGTGGTGTCGACCAACATTGCAGAAACATCGTTGACTATCGACGGTGTTGTTTTCGTGATTGATCCGGGTTTTTCGAAGCAAAAAGTCTACAATCCACGAATTCGTGTCGAATCTCTTCTCGTCACGCCGATTTCCAAAGCAAGTGCGCAGCAACGAGCTGGCCGAGCCGGTCGTACGCGACCAGGCAAATGCTTTCGGCTCTACACCGGTACAAAGATTCATTTTTCCGAAACTTTATTTCATTTTTTCGTTTGTTTTTTTAGAAAAAGCATACAAAACCGAAATGCACGAAAACACGTATCCCGAAATTCTTCGATCGAATTTAGGCAGTGTCGTTCTCCAATTGAAGAAACTCGGCATCGACGATCTCGTTCATTTCGATTTCATGGATCCACCGGCTCCGGAAACTCTCATGCGAGCATTAGAACTGCTCAATTACGTTGCTGCGATTGACGACGAAGGCGATCTCACGGAATTAGGCTCGATGATGGCAGAATTCCCGCTCGATCCTCAACTTGCTAAAATGGTGATTGCCTCGTGCGATTATTCGTGTTCGAATGAAATTCTTTCGCTAACCGCGATGCTCTCGGTTCCTCAGTGTTTCGTTCGACCGAATGACGTTCGTAAACAAGCCGACGAAGCCAAAGCTCGTTTTTCTCATATCGATGGCGATCATTTGACCATGTTGAACGTCTATCACGCATTCAAACAGAATCACGAAGATAACCATTGGTGTTACGAAAACTTCGTCAATTATCGTTCATTGAAATCCGCTGATAATGTTCGTACGCAGCTCGGTCGAATTATGGATCGATTTAATTTGAAACGAACGTCAACCGAATTCACATCGCCAGATTACTATCTCAACATTCGAAAAGCACTTGTCAGCGGGTTTTTTATGCAAGTTGCACATTTAGAAAAAACCGGTCACTATTTAACAATCAAAGATAATCAAGTTGTTCAATTACATCCGTCGACTGTACTTGATCATAAACCTGAATGGGTTCTATACAATGAATTTGTCTTAACCACGAAGAATTATATTCGTACAGTTACGGATATAAAACCTGAATGGTTGTTAACTATAGCTCCTCAATATTATGAACTGCCATCGTTACCTGAATGTGAAGCTAAACGGCAATTGATGCGCATCTATCAACGATTGGAAAATAAACGAAATATTCAAAAATGATTGATTTTTGTTTGTTTATCATGAAAAAAAAAAAACTTTTTTTTCTCTTCTTCTGATTGTTGTTGTTGTTGTTATTTGCAAACTCCTTCATGTTCACAAACACATACATAAAACTAAACTATCTCTTGTGTCTTTTCTAGATTATGATTTAGTATGACGTGGAATTCGGCTTGTAGCATTGCATCGGATGATGAAAATTCTCGGCATAGTTTTTTATCTGATTGCGATTCCGAATTCGATTTACGTCCACCACCAAGATATCCAGCAGAGAAACGGCATTATACTGGATTGAATACGCATCTCATCAATCGAATTGAACCGCCGTTGACAAGATCTCGAGCAAAAGCAACAGGAAAACCGTTGCTGACAAGTGAAACTTTACCAAAACCACGAAGACAATCAGCCTTAAGGCGCAGTATCGATGCTTTCACGGGATTAACAAGTTCATTTACGAGTAGTTTGAATAATAATGAGAATAATTCGATACTGTTTCCCAAACAAGAATCGATAATCAATGAAAAGTAGGATGAAATGTTTATTTAACGATGAAATTCGACGACAATGAGTTCGGATTTTAGACCGACAAATGGGCCGTTGGATGGTGTGAATTTTCTAGCAGATCGATTCGAAAGTTGTAGTTTGGATGAAGGAAAACGTACGTTGATTTGTAATCGAACAAAGAAAACGAATTGTTTTTGTGTCCGTTGAATAATTTAGTGAATAAAAATTGTATCTGGCCTAGTCTCGAGACGAATAGTCATTACACACGTCCGATTCTTCCTTCGGCAACATCGAATTCATTCGGTACGAACCCGTTTTCTCATTCAGCAACCCCGACATTGTTCAGTCAACAAGCTCAACTTTGGTCTCGTTTTCGTTCGGCTGCATCAACACTTCGAAGTGATTCATGGTTCGAACCAACAACCACAACAGTCGAATCGAATCTTCAACAAGTTCCAACAAATTTCCATCCTAATCTATTCAATCCCACACTTTTCTCACCGCAAACAGTTCCAATGAGATCGACACCTTTTCAAAATCCAACTTCATCATCGATCGATGATGACAATTCGTCAGAATCAACTGTTCGGCAACGGAAAATTCCCTCGTCAAATGAACCTGTCGTTCAACAACAGTCATCGACCTCAAAAATTTTCTTTACTTTAACGATTTTTGTTGTCGGTGTTCTGCTTGGTTGTTTACTTACAAATACATTACCATTTGCTCTTATTTGGCAAACATTTGTCAAATATGTTCACATGTTATACGTTTATCTCCAAACGATAATCGCATTTCGCTCAACTTAATAATGTTATGTAGATTTCATTTCTGTGTTTTGTTTTTTGTTTTTTTGTTAAGTTGAATTATGCGTACAGTGATATGTCATTGCTGTTGTTGTTACTGTTGTTTTCATGTTTTCAGTATCATCAGATTTTTTTTACAATAAAAAAACCAAAATCTTCAATCGTATGATTACGAAACGTTGTGATAAAAAAAAACGAGCTGATTCATTTCAGAAATTCATGACTACAATCGAACAATTAGAAACACTTCGCAATTGTGAGCTTTATGATGATTGTAAAACATTGGTAATCGCTTTTTTGCTTTTTTTGGAATAAAATTTTGTCTGTATTTTTGTTTTGCTTTTCTAGGCCGAATTTATTTTATCTTTGGATGAAAGCGGAAAGGAATATATTACGAATGAACAACGATTGACTGTCTATCGATGTTTAGCAGATTCGACTTGGTTCTTACAAGAATATCATCTAGCCGAATCATATTTAAAAAAAGCTTTACATTCCTACAAACAAATCGACAAGAATAACGTATGACTAAAGAATAATAAAAATAAAAGAAAACGTGCATGTTCATTGAAAATTTAGAATGAATTGGACTGGACTATGGAGTATAAATATCGGCAACATATTTGTTTGTTGAAATCCAATCGAATTAAAGAAGCGCTGACTCTTGTAAATCGAGATAGAATATAGCTGTGTTTTGTTTTTTGTAATGTTTCGTTTGGTTTAGCTTGAATCGATTCCACCAGCTCAACGTTCAGCAAAAATTTCTCTCGCACTCGGTCAATGTTTTCAGAAACTCGGCAGTTCAACAGCAGCTACCGATGCATATCGAGAATGTTTAAAACAAAATCAAAATGCGCTCTCAGCTTACACATCTCTACTCGCACTTGGTGGCAAACTCAATGATCTACTTCATAATCAACCATCAGCTGCATCTGTACACCATGAAAATCAAGCTCAACAACCAACGCCAATCACCGTCTCACCGTTAGTTCGTCAACTATGGTTTCGTACTCTCTTACAAGCCGATGCTTGTGTAAATAATCGAGAATTTAGTGAAGCATCGAAACTCTATCAAAAAATCGACGCACAATATTTACCACAGAGTACTTATGTTCTATGTCAACTTGGTTATTCGCAATATTTAAATGGAGATTATGCACAAGCTTTACATAGTTTACAACGTGCACAACAACTTGATCCGTTGCTATTGAAACGTATGGATATATTAGCATTTCTTACATATTCAGAATGTAAAGATAATTCATTAGAAAAGTAGGATTTCGATTGAATGAATTGATTTTCTATTCGATTTTGTTTTTTCGCGTTACAATAGACTTGTCAATCATTTAATGTCGCTCGGTGATCATCATCCTGAAACTTGGATTGCGATTGGTTATTATTGGTTGAAGAAAATGAATAAACCAACACGTGCAGTTTATTTAGCACAAAAAGCTTACACTCTCGATAATACAAAAATTCAAGCTCTCCTATTAAAAGGATTGGCTTTGTACAAATTAAAACGTTATTCCGATTCACTTGCTCATTACAAAGATGCCGTACGTTTGCTACCGAATTGTTTCGAAGGTTACAAAGGTATGGTCGATGGATATTTAGCTACAAGTCGATTGACCGATGCTAGTACGTTGAAATTTACTGAGAAAAGCAGATATAAATATTGATTTTCTTTGATTAGATATGTTTATAACGAATGCAGTTCGAACAAATTTAAAGGAAAATGTTCGAGCATATACACTCTGTGGACAAGTTCTTGCAAAGGACTCGTCATCGTTAGAAAAAGCTCGTGTTTATTTAGAAAAGGCTTTACAATTAAATCCCAAATATACCGATGCAGTCATCTCGCTTGTCGATGTCTATGGACAATTGAAACAACAACAGAAAAGTGTTGAATTGTAAGTGCAGATTTCGTTTCTCATCACCTATCTCGAATAGTTTTATCTTAGACTAAAAGAACATTTACAAATAAATAATGATCAACGTATTCGTCAGTTATTAATGGAAGCTTTAATGAGATCGGGTAGTAATGAAGAAATGCTTCAACAGATTATTCGAAATTATCCATCGTGTCATTTCGAACGGCTCGAACGAGAAATGAATGATGATTCGAGTTTAGACGATGGCCGATTTGATACGGGAACAATGGGAGAACTTGATCGAATGGGCGACGATGTCATGAACTATTCAGGAGAACATTATAGCGATGATGATCTGTAGAAATTATTCTTATTCTGTTTGTTCGAATATTGTATATTACTAATAGAATTTAATAAATCTTAGATTGACAAATTATCTTTTGTATTTATTTGTCGTTTTTGTTGTTTAAAAAAGAGAAGAAGCTGAAACGAAAATTTTAAAATCGTGGAACCATTGATGAATGATATAATGTTTGTTCTAAACGATCGATAAATGATATAGTTAAACGTGTGCTATTGACTTCAACTAAGCCAAATCCACCGTAGACACCTGGGCCAGCCCAGTAGAATTTCGATGAACCAGTTGGAACATCTTTAGCATGAGCTTTACTAGGATCAATGAAGTTAGCAGCACCGATAACAAAATAATCCATATGTTGTTTGCCTGATTCGTCGACTAAATGCTAAAAGATAAATAACAGAAAAACGTAGAATTTTTTGTTTTCTAAAAATTGAATTATATACTTGTAAGTTATGATCGTGTCCGCAAAGATAAGCCGTAGCATTGTATTTGTAAAGTAATGGACGAAGATTGTCAATAAGACATTTAGTTGGTCCGTGTTCAGCAATTGAATAGACTGGATAATGACCACCGACAAGTAAATATGGAGCTCTGAATAAACAAAAATAAATTAGCGAGAGAATTGGAGATCATATTTATTATCGAATACATACGTTGATGCACGAAGTTGTTCTTCAATCCATTGCCAATAGGTTGCGGCGGCTTGTGGATTTTGTGGTCCTTGTAATGGTGCATGATCCCAATCGGATAAATCATCTCCACCACATAGTAAAACAGTATCAATCATAACAAAATCAACTAATTTCTTTTGCGTTTCATTTTGCCAGAGTGAAAATGAATAAAAAAAATCTGGAAATACCCTACAAAACATGTCTATTAGATTAGTTTTTATTATACGTAAGTTCTAGTTACCATCGTTTCGATGTTTTGCCGTATTCAATTTCTGCTGAGACATTACTATGATGATCATGGTTACCAGCTACAACGTACCATGGTGTTTGTAATGATGCTGCTGAGAAAACATGTTCAAATGTTTGCTACAATTCATTTTTAGATTATTATTTATTCAAAGAAAAAATTGAATTACTTCAAAACGAGGATCAGTTGCTGATTTAACCCCGTCATAGTAGAAATTATCTCCCAACGCCAATTGAAAACTCGTGTTCAATTGTGTACCTAATTTTCCCATAGCTTCAGCAACAGCGACTTCGGACGGTGTATCATATGGTGACGTAGGTAGACCACCCCAATCACCAACAACAAAAAATCGTACTGTTCCATCGGCATTTAATGGTGCTTGTATATCATATTTACCCAACGTAGCCGGAAATGCTGAGGCAAATTGAGAGAATATCAAAAGCTGAACAAGACACAGAAGCAACATCTTCTCAATAGTCATATATATCAAATATGTCGAAAAAAAACAAGTTAAATGCGTGTATAAATATGCACGGATAATAAGAGATAGATAGATAGCCAAAGGTAAACATAAAAACATCGAACTTAAATAATAAGATTTTGAAACTCGGTTAAAGATAAGAACGAACGAACGCGAGAACATTCGACAACAACTTTCTACGTCATTCTCAAGGCGTTATCAAAACATAGTTTCTCGTTTTTTTTTATGAAAGACTTGGCAAACAATCAATAAATTTTATTCATTTGTTTTTTGTATCAAAAACGTGGTTTCATTGTAGTTTGATACAATGTTTTCTCTGAATGATCAATAAATGTAAAGTTCATTTGAGTATTATCGACTTCCATCAAACCGAAACCTCCGAATGCTACTGAACCAGCCCAGAAAAACTTCAATGAATTTGGAGGAACATTTTTTTCATGATCATGATTGTTCGATATGAAATTTGCAGCACCAACAACGAAATAATCTATATGTTTACCATTTGCATCATCGACGAGATGCTAACAAAAATAAATAAGAGAGAAATTACACTTTTAAGTAGTTAGAAAAGCGATTTTACTTGTAAATTATGATCATGTCCGCAAAGATAAGTGGTTGCATTGTATTGATGAAGTAATGGACGAAGACGATCGACAAGACATTGCGTTGGACCATGTTCAGCAACCGAATAGATCGGAAAATGGCCGCTAACAATTAAATACGGTGCACTACAAATAAACAAACAAAAACGTTATTTTTAATATGTAATTGTGTTATTTTCGACGTACGTTGATTGACGAAGTTGTTCTTCAATCCATTGCCAATATGTTTCGGCAATAAATGTATCTTGTGGACCTTCTAATGTTTTATGTTCCCAATCAGATAGATTTCCACCACCACATAATAAAACAGTGTCAATCATAATAAAATCAATCAGTTTCTTCTGTGTTTCATTTTGCCACAATGAAAACGTATAAAAATAATCTGGAAATACCCTACAAAACATGTCTATTAGATTAATTTTATTATACGTAAGTGATAATTACCATCGTTTCGATGTTTTACCATATTCGATTTGAGCTGAAACATTACCCAAATGATCATGATTACCAGCCAAAACATACCATGGTGTTTGTAATGATGTTGCCGAGAAAACATGTTCAAATGTATGCTACAATTCATTTTCAGATTATTATTTATTCAAAGAAAAAATTGAATTACTTGAAAACGAGGATCAGTTGGTGATTTAACTCCGTCAAAATAAAAATTATCACCTAATGCCAATTGAAATGATGTATTCAATTGTGTACCTAATTTTCCCATTGCATTAGCAATAGCAACTTCAGATGGAGTTTCATAAGGTAAAAAAGGCAATCCACCCCAATCGCCAACGACAAAGAATCGTATTGATCCACCATTCGTACTAGCAACTATATCATATCGTCCTATATGAAGTAAAACGAAATTATAATTTAAATTTTCAAATAATTTTCATTCGTCTACCTAAATTTGTCGATAATCCAATTGTGAATTGACAAAAAATTGCAAAAAAACAAAAAGACAAGCAATTCATAGCGTTTATAACGACTATCTAAGGTGAATATTTTCTGAGAACAGAATAAAAAAAAAACATTCTCATTACAAGTAAACATATTTATATTTCTCAACACTGTGTATACATAACATCAAATAAATTTGCTTACTGTTATTCTAAATAGCGCACTCTATCGTATTCGAAACTGTTACATCACATTGGCCATAGCGCCGATAGAGATTGGTGAAAACTTGTATTTCAATTCAACGTATACGAGTTACATTGCCTCAGCCAGAAGAAAAAAAATATGGACGATGATTTACTTGAATTTTGTCGATCGATTCCAAAAATCGAGTTACATGCCCATTTAAATGGTTGCATACGTTCATCGACATTTCGTCAATTACTTTCATCGTCCGATGATCAAAATCGTCTCGATCAACTCGAACAAACATTTGCTCAAGGAAATACACATTCACGAATGGCGAATGTTTTCGAAAAATTTGCTCTACTTCGTTCATGTGTGACGAATCTCGATGAAATCCGTCGAATTACCTACGAAACATTAGAAGATTTCTCGAATGACAATGTCATCTATGCTGAACTACGTACACGACCACGTTCATTCGACCAGGGCCGAATACCTTCGTCAGCTTACATCGAAACAATCATCGATGTTATCAAACAATTTCAAGAGAAAATTTGTGCACGATTAATTTTAAGCATCGATCGAATTCAATCTGTTGAACAAGCAACGGAAACATTTCAATTAGCTCAACAATATCGAGACTATGTCGTCGGATTAGACTTGTCCGGTGATCCGAATGTAAAATCATTCGAACGTTTTCGTTCAATTTTTGATTTAGCTAAACAAGTTAACCTTTCAACAACAATACATATCGGTGAATTACCTGATGAAGAATGTTTAAACGAGAATAATTTAATTCTTGACTATAAACCAACACGTCTCGGACATTTTAATTTTCGTACAAACGAACAAGAACAACGTGTTATCCAAGAGAAAATACCATTAGAATTATGTCCAACATCGAATTTACTAACAATGAATTTAAATGATTTCGCTGAACATCATTTTAATTTATTCTATACAAATAAACATCCAATAGCAATATGTACAGACGATAGTGGTTTGATGGATTGTTGTTTATCAACAGAAATTTATAATATTGCAAAAAGTTTTCATCTAAGTAAAAAAGATCTGTATGAGTTTTGTTTTCGTGCAACAAATTTAATTTTTGATAAAAATGCTCTGAAATTTCTACAGCAAAAACTCGAAGAATTTTCTCAACAATCAAATATTTTTTAGATTATTTCTTTGTTTCAATTACAGGAAATAAACCTCGATTAGAAAATGAGTATCATACGTATTAGCAATCGACTCTTGTCAGTATCGACATTAAGTAGGCAATTTCTTTGAGAAATATTGAATTTAATCTCGATTTAGGTCGAGTCAATGCCATCAGTTGTAAACCACGTCTTTACTTTATTAACTACGGTCAACCTTTGTCAATTGTTGATCCTCAACGTTTTGTATTTGTACCTTCAACATCAATTCGTTCGTTTCATTCTTCACCGATACTTTTCGATGATAAATCGAAAATCGAAAAGACAGTTGATTTACTCAAAGATAAACCTGAACAAACAACACCGAAACCGCCGATCGCATCAACTGATACGGCCGTTCCAACAACAACAACTACGGAGAAAGCCGTTGTTAAACGTAAATCACTTTGGGAGAGAATCGTTCACGAATTAAAACATTATTACAATGGATTTAAATTATTGTTTATTGAAACTAAAATTGCTTTTCGTCTGTTAAGACAAGTTTTAAATGGTCATACATTGACACGTCGTGAACGACGACAAGTAAGTCATTCGCATGGACAAACAACAAGTTCATTCAGTGTCTTTTCAATTTAGTTTACGCGTACTGCCGCTGATTTGTTTCGTCTTGTTCCATTTTCGGTTTTTGTCATTGTTCCATTTATGGAATTTACTTTACCGATATTTTTAAAACTCTTTCCTAATATGTTACCAAGTACATTCAAAGAAGCCGATAAAGAAGTAAAATACGAGAAATAAAAAAAAAGAATCAATCGATTGTCTCGTTTTTTTTCTTTTCGTTTGAATTTAGCAAGAGAAATTGAAAAAACAATTGAAAGCGAAATTGGAAGTCGCTAAATTTCTTCAAGATACTTTAGAAGACACAGCTTTGAAATCGACGAAAAAACGTTCGGATGATGCATTGACAGAACAATTTGCTGAATTCATGCAAAGAGTATTGAATTTCTAGACAAGAAAAAAAATAAAATCATGTTGAATTTAATTAGATTCGATCAACCGGTGTTCAACCCTCGACAGAAGAAATTATGAAATTTTCAGCTTTATTCGAGAATAAATTAACATTAGATAATCTTGATCGTCCGCAATTAGTTGGCTTATGCAAACTTCTTGGCATATCAACACTTGGTCCTGATTACTATCTACGTTTTTCTCTTCATCTTAAGCTACGTGATTTAGAAGCCGATGATAAATTAATCGAAGATGAAGGCATAGAAAATCTTACAACTGAAGAATTACAAGCAGCTTGTCGTGATCGTGGCATGCGTTCGTACGGTGTCAGTGCCGAACGTTTACGTTCACAATTACAACAATGGCTTGATCTTCATTTAAACAAACGTATACCATCGACAATTTTGCTCGTTTCACGTGCACTCTATCTACCGGAAAATATTCCTCAAGAAGATGTTCTTAAAGCAGCTATTCAATCGTTGCCTAAAGCTATTGAAAGTGTAACAGCAGTGAAAATTGCTGAAGTTAGCGGTGAACGTGTTGATAATACGCAACGTATCGAAGCTATTAAACGCGAAGAACAAGCTATTCAAATGGAAAAACAAGAAAAAGAGAAAGAAAAAGTCGTTGTTCCACCAACACCAACGGATATTCCAAAAGCAGAAATTCTTATTGATAAAGCACCAGTTTTAACTGATGTGAAGAAAGACGACAAGAAAGATGATCAAACAATTGACGTTGGACAATTCGAGACTGCACTTGAACAACTTGTGAGTCAAAAAGCACAAGAAGTCAAAGCTACAGTCGAAGAAATCAAAGAACTTAAAGATGATGTTCAAGAATACAAGGAAGATATGAAAGAATTTCAAACATTAGCCGCAACCAAACAATTGAAACATTTGAAAGAAACACGTTCGGCTAAGGCACTTTCGAAACGTATTGATAAACTTGTGACTGATCTCGATAAGATCGTTGGTGCCATGGAAAAAAAACAAGATACTTTGAAAGAAGATATTCAAGTTCGTTGAATTTGTTTTGTTTTTGATTGATAAAAATTCTCTCGTTTTGTTTAGCAAAATGAAGACAAATTAAAAGATGAAAAACAATTGAAATCGGAACAAATTCAAGAGCACAAAGATTTTCTTACTGAGAAAAAGTTCGTTCGAAAACAAAAAATCAACTTCTCATTCGATTAATTTCATTCTAGAGAAATTCTCGTTTCAACTCAAGAATTAGTCAACACAATTCGACAAATTCAAAAGGTCTCGAATCAAAATATTGATCCTCAACTTTGGGATATTATCAATCAAATTGATCATAACAAAGATGGTTTCATTGAAGCCGATGAAGTTTTGAAAGTAAACGATTGAACAAGAAAAAACAACGATTTAACATCGCGTTCTTTTGTCAATTTCAGGCACTCGAAATCATTGAAAATGAAAAAGTTAAGATCTCGAAGAAGCATTTGAAAGAAATTATCGATCTCGTTCGAAAAGAACATATTGTCGAAGAAATCGAGAAAAAAGAAGAAAAAGAAGCCAAAGCTGCCGCCGCCGCCGCTGCTGCTAAACAAGATCCAACAAAAAACGTTTAATTGGATGTTTCTTTTTCATATTTTTCTTTTCAATCTAGCAAATTCCTTTTAGTCGAGACTAGAAAATAAAAACAAACAAACAAATTGTGCTTTTCTTTTCATTTTTCTATGAAATTAAACTCAAACATTATCTTACAGATGAATTTGAATAAAATCATCGATGAATTGATTGTTCAAATTGATTTGAAAGTTTTCTACGAACATTTTCTCGACGATAAACAAGAAATCGATCGACAATTAGTCGAATATTTAGAAGCAGCACGAACAAGTCAACAAATCGAAACGAGTAAAATTTATTTAAATATTATCTTAGACTATTCATGGGAAAAATTAAATACTGGCATTTGGCAAAATGTCAAAGATGCTTATCGGTATTTGTATGCCTACGCTTGTTATCTCGATGTGCTTACTGATTGTCGATTGTCGATTGAAAATTACCAAGTAAATCGATCTCATTGATATTTGTAGTTATCTGAAATGATTGTCTTGAGAATAGACGATTGTCAAGAAATGTGATCTCGGTATTTTATTAGGTGGACCAATATTAGAAAAAGAATTCAATCAATTAATTTCAATTATTAACGAACATGTTAAGAAAGAAGAACATGATGATCAATCGACGAAACGCCTTCGTTTAGATGAGGAGAATTTCGATTGGATGCCAATTCCAGTGATTGATCCAGCAAAAGCAATTGAACGGGTTCAATGTCCGTCAATCGAGGAATTTCTTACGCGATATATTCAAACGAAACGACCGGTTATTCTAACTGGATGTATTGATCATTGGCCAGCAATGAAAAAATGGAGGTGAGAATTAGAATTCGGTTGTTTTAAACGGAAGAAAAGAATGAACACAGTTATGATTTAGTTTTGATTATTTGATTAAAATAGCCGGTGATCGAACGGTACCGATTGAAATCGGAAGTCGATATTCAGATGATGATTGGACGCAGAAACTAATGACAATAACAGATTTTGTTAATCAATATTGTTTACAACGAGTATGTTTTATATATTTTTTAATTTCTGAGAGATTGAAATTCTGTTCTTAGCCTGCGAAATGTGGTTATTTAGCTCAACATCCTCTTTTGGATCAGGTAAATTGAGACTGAAAACATAAAAATCTAATCAATGGATTTAGATTCCTGATTTGAAGAAAGATATTTGTATACCTGATTACTGTTATCTGAGTTCAAATGAAAACGAAGATGAAGAAGTGGATCTTAATGCGTATGCAATATGTATTATTGCTAAAAAATATCTCTCATTGTTTTTCATTTAGTTGGATTGGTCCTAAACAAACGATCTCTCCATTACACAATGATCCCAAACAAAATCTTCTCGCACAAGTACAACAACATAAATCATTGAATTTGTTTTATTATTTTTTTGATGATAGGTAGTCGGACAGAAATATATTCGATTAGTTGATCCAATTTATTCATCGAGATTATACGCACTCGGTTCGACAATGCTGAATAACACGAGTTCGGTAAGCGAAATAACCGAAAGGTTTCAAGAATTAATCCTTCGTTTTTTTAAACTTAGATCGACGTTGAAAATCCTGATTATGAACGTTTTCCATTGTTTAAAGACGTTCCCTATATCGAATCGATTCTTTCGCCAGGCGATATGCTCTATTTACCTGCTCGCTATTGGCATTATGTTCGATCTCTTTCTCCTAGTTTTTCAGTTAATTTCTGGTGGACATAATACTAAAAATCTTTTATTTTCTAGATGAATTTCTCGGAATTATTTCAATTAACATCTCATCAATGTGCCTTTTCTCCCAATGGACAATATTTATCGTCAGTCAATCAATATCGTTTAATTATTCGTTCATCGAAAACTCTCGAAATTCGTCATGTATTTGCTTGTATCGATACGATTGATACAATTCAATGGTCGTTCGATTCAGAATTTATTCTCGCTGGTTTAATCAAACGACATGTTGTACAAATATTTTCTCTCGAAAATCCCGACTGGAAATGTAAAATCGACGAAGGTTCAGGAGGTCTTGTTCACGTTCATTGGACGCCTGATTCTCGTCATATTTTAACAACAGCACAATTTCATTTACGTATCACAGTTTGGTCATTAAAATCCAAACATGTTTCCTATTTAAAATATCCAAAAAAACTTTCACCGAAATCCTATGAATTCAGTTTAGTAAAACCATATATGGCTTTAGTTGAACGTCGAAATGAGAGTCTTGATCATGTATCAATATTTAATTATGAATCAGATTGGTCTATGATCGGACATTTTCAAGTAAAAGATCTCGAAGACCTTCAAGGTATTTCCTGGTCGCCTCATGATGATATTTTATGTGTTTGGGAGAATTGTTATGAATATAAAATTGTTTTTTATACCATTGATGGAAATTGTTTAAATGTATATAAGCCAGATAATGATCGATTCATGTTAGGCATACGTTGTACACAATGGTCACCAACAGGACAAGTTATAGTTGTCGGTGATTATGATGAACAAATAACGATACTTAGTTATTTAACTTATCGAAGAATTCGAGAACCATTTCGTTTACCAGAACGATTGACATCTGAAAATGGTTATTTGATTCTCAAAGAAGAATCTAGTCCTTCGAAATATAGAATTTACAATGGCACATTACAAATCTCTCCGATAAAACCAAATCTTGATCGTGCAAACCCTCGTTTAGGTATATCCACGATTGAAATCTCTCATTCTAGTCGATATATCGCAATAATTAATGATACAATGCCTAATCTTCTATTCATATTCGATTTCAAACCTCAATTTCATCTCGGCTATGTTCTTATTCAAACTTATCCTATTCGATCTATTCAATGGCAATCCAATTGCGATCGATTAGCTCTATGTACACATACAAATCATTTGTATATCTGGTCAGCACAAGGTGCATCTTGTATAAATCTTCCCGATGAATTATCAAAATTTCATATCGATGAAATTCAATGGAATAAACAATCGTCGTCCAAAGCGAGTCTTGTTCTTATCGGACAGAATTCGATGTGTATAGGTTTTGTTGATGATATGATCAAATAGTTTTTTTTTTAAGAAAGAGGAGAATAAATCTTATTGTTATTTTTTTTCTTATTTGTAGATATGACTGACGAAAAACTAAGCGATGAAGAAGAACTTGATTTTTATGATTTTCTCGAAGTTGTTACGGATAAAATCGATGATATAACCACGCAAAGTATTTCGAATGAGAGAAAACAAACGAAATAAACTTGTTTTTGTTTTGTGTCTAGTCGAAGAACGACGAGAAGATTCTCGACAACGATTACGACGAACGATTGCTGAATTAGAACAGCAAAAACGTGTTCTCAAAGCACAATTAGAACTACGTGTTCATAAATGGTCGCAAAATTTCAAACAACCGACTTTTATTCAAGCACGTGATAAAATATCATTTTCAATCGGAGTAGCAAATGCTTGTTTTTCGCCATTGATTGGTACGCAAAACATTCGATTGAATTTAATTGATTTTCATCGTGAACTTTGAATTTAGCTGGACGTTGGCCTCATATTTTACCTCTTGTTTATACAATTCAAGCGCTTTTTCTTATCACTCTTCGATTTTTTATCTATAAACGTAAAAGTTGGCACTATTTTAGTAGGAAAATGTTTGTATAATTGTGAAATCAGTTTGTACTGATTGAATATTTTAGTTTACGATCTGTGTTATTTCGTTAATCTTTTAACTTTACTCTATCTTTGGGTTTTTCCATCGTCGAAAATACTTTTTACTGTTTGTTATACATTGAGTCACGGTCCATTGGCTTTTGCCATTGTTCTTTGGCGAAATTCACTTGTTTTTCATAGTCTTGATAAAGTGACTAGTTTATTCATTCACATGTATCCTCCATTGACATTATTTACGCTTCGTTGGCTTTTGCCTGTTGAACTTCAACGTGAATCTTATCCAGCGATTGTCGACATTGGTTCGTCTCTTCATACGAAAACTGCTATTTTGTATTCCGTTGTTTTCTATTTAATTTGGCAATTACTGTATTATGCTTTTATTGTTTACGGTCGTCGAGAGAAAGTTTCTCGTGGTCTACGAGCTACATCTTACACATGGCTATTAGCAGATAAAAATGGTTTTGTTTTTCGACTTATACAAAAATTTGGCTTTGACGGATCGGTAGAAGGTCGAGGCCGATATAAATTGTTGTTTTACTTTCTTCTACAATTCGGTTATATGCTTCTCTCGATTTTACCTGTCTGTTTATGGTATTATCGAAATATGTAAGTCGAAATTTTCGATGTCAAATTACTTGGCAAAACGCATTCGTTTGTTCTAGGTATGTGAACGTGATTTTTCTTTGTGCAATATTTGCAGTTAGTGTTTACAATGGTGCATCGTTTTACATTGGTAAGGAGAGATTTTGAATATTTAATTGGTTGTTTAGTTAAGTTTAAATTTAGATGTGTTTTCACGTCGTTATATCAAAAGTTTGGAATTGCTACACGATTGTGATGATCTCGATGGGAGTGAGCATGTCGACCAACATTCGAATACATGTTGTGCTGCACGAAAATCATCTCAAATAACAATAAATAATTCGGAAATTAATGAAAATGTTGATGAAAAGAAATTTTTTTGATTGTTATTCAAAAAAAAAACAAATGTTAGACTTTTTTGTTGTTAAAAATATTGTCAATGACTTATTTCTTTTTGATTTCATGTTGATCTAATTTGTTGTGAAAATATTCTTGATCGATATAGTCAGTATAGAATAAATATACATCTCAATTGATATAGTTATTTATTACTAATAAATAAAAAAAATAGGATGGAAATTATGCTTCATTCTCTACAGGTAAAAATTTCTCACTGCTACTATATTCTAAAATGAAAGAAGATCAATGTATTCAAAATACTTGTTGAAAACAATCAAAATCTATACCACTATTCAACGCATTGACAGCTGTCATGACTGCATTGTGAGTTGTAACAAAAATGTTATGGTATTCAGTTTTGTCGTAAAATTTCATCACATCGAATGTATGTCGAACCTCAACTGAACATCAAACAAGCAATTCAATATCGATTCAATCAATGAATGACTTACATCGGCATTCGGTCAAATACAAAGTAATTCCTCGTTTTTTCAAGTCATGAAATATCTAAAACAAAATCGCGTTCATATGATCATGTTTTTGATTTTACAATGTACTTGTATCAGTAATTTAACTCCAACTGTATCAATGTAATTAAATGGTGAACAATCGAGAATTACATATTGATAAGTTTGATCACTGTTTTGATCGTTTGTTGATTTTTTCTCGTAAGGAATCAGCGGGCTTTGTGACAAGTGTATGTCGATTAATTCGTAAAATTTTCGCTTAAAAAATGGTGCGTTACATGCATAAAGTGATTCATCAAAGCGAAGAATTTTTATTTTTGAATATTGTTGAGCCTTGATATTGAATCAAATAATTTGTGTGAAGTTTGAAAATCAATCGAAATGTTCACTTACTGATGGAAAAAAGGCGATATTTTTATAAATACCCGTTTTTTTTACTTGACCAAGTGTTACAAATCGAGGTCTAACGAATAATCAATCGAAATCATAAAAAAACCTAAGTTTTTTCTCTACTTTTGTGTTCGTATGGTGTTAATAATAAATGATGTACATATACCAACGTATAGACCAATGTCGACATCGAATAAGATAACCGAAACGAAAGTCATTGTCCACAGAAGCTTTTCAAAGAAAATTGTTAGTCGAATTATTTTGTTTCTGTTGGAAAATAAATCATCTTACACATTCGAGTAAACTGATTCGAAAGTAGAAAACAAAATCTTTCAATTGAAAGAAAAGTCCTTTCAAATTGACGATTATAATTGCAGCTAGACAAGTCGTTGGCAAGGAACGAAACAGCGGCGTTAATGCCACGATAACAGCACCCAGCACAATCGAAGAAAAACCACCAACTAACAATGTTTTTCCTCCGCTACCTTCTTGAACAACTGATCGACTCAATGAACCTGCACTTGGATAACATTGAAAAAATGATGAAACTATATTTGACATTCCATATGCTAATAGTTCCTTGAATTTCAACAATTATATTCATCGTATTTTATCGTTGTCTTTTCGTTTACGTACTTGATTCGAACTAACTTTGTATCCATGTTTTCTACTAAACATTTTTGCCATTGAGATCGAAATCGATAAACTCACAACAGCAGTCGTAATCGCAGGTACAATCAGTTCTTCAACATTTTTAAATGAAGGTAATGTTGGTGGTGGTAGACCTCGTTTGATTTCTCCGATGACACTCACACCAAAATTTTCATGAAGTTTAGTAAAATGAGATACGACTGTTCCAATAATTACCTGTACAAAAAAAAAGTGTTATAATCGTATGATATATCTGAATTTATCACTTACTAAAATCAATTCACACGGCAAAACAATACGAATTTTTGATTTAAAACGTTCATTCAAATATTTTGCTAAATATAAGCCAACTATTGAGACCAAACCGATGCCTGTTGACATCCAATTTATATTATAAATTAATAACCGAATGAATTTGTAGTAGAGTCTCGGCAATTTAAAAGCTCGATAAGTTTCACGCGGAACTTTCAAACCAAATAGCGACGGTATTTGACTGGTAAATACGTGCATTGCAGCACCTGTTGTAAAACCACTGATAAATGGTTCAGTAAGATAGACAGTTAAAAAGCCGAGTTTCAGAAATGAGAGTAAAACCTAACAGATAACAGCGAAAATCTACTCTGAAAACGATAAATCCATTGAATTTACTTGAACAAATCCAACTAGAAGAGCTAATGTCGTTGCTGCAGTAATTCTATCGTTGATTATTAATGGATCGGAGAATGATGTTTGATTGGACGGTTTTATCGCACTTTCTATACCCTGTGCTGTCATTAATGATATCACAGCAAATGTTCCTAAAAACAAAGCAATACTCGTTTTTTTTTCACGGATTTATGATGCTATTTAATAACTAACCAATTGATAGATGAGGGCAAGTACCAAAGATCATGTAAATAATGACAGGAAAAAACGAAACATATAATCCTGAGGAAATAAATTTTGAAAACAAAGTTTTTCATTTCATTTTCTGTGTTACCGTGAATAGGTGGAAGTGTCGTAAGAACACCATAGGCCATACCTTGTGGTATATGCATAATAGCTACAGTAATACCGGAAATAATATCTCCGAATAAATATTTTCGAAGACTATATTCTTTTAAGCATCGTAGTAATGGTATTTTCTCCAAAAATGCATTTAAACAACATAGAAAACTTAATGTTGAAATTTGTTTGCTAAAAAAATGTTTTATTTGATCTTTGACTGTTTCATCAGACTCTTCGACACCATAACGATCAACGAAAGAGCGTAATCGTACATGTTGAGAATGGCAATCTGTCGATGGGGATAATTGTTTATCTTCACGGTCGTTATCCACCACCAGTTCATTCGTTTCAATTGATGTATTGGTCATATTTTAGACATGATCTAGAATTTACGTCGAATCGCGATAAACATTGCATTTATTTGTTTTTCAAGTCAGTTTTGCACGCAAAACAAAGAACAAATGGGATTAATTTTTAGTCAGTCTTCGACGTCCAAACCTTTTTTTCTGTTAAAATGTTTAAATGGAATTAGTAGGCGAGAAAAAAGTAGAAGACAAGCTCAATTTCAATATGACTTCTTTCATTTCATTTCAATTTCGAAAACTCAAATACAATCAACAATTGAAAAAGTATGTTGTCACACAAGAATACTGTTGCACCTGCAAGCAGTATTGGATCCAGTTCAAATGTTAAATCAATTCGAAGTGAATCATCTTTATCAGACGACGATGATAATGATCAACAACCGAGCGCTCGATCGAATACTCAATTAACCGATACGAAGAAAACTCCAGCGAAACAACCGACCGCACCTATTTACAAACGATTAACTAGCAAAGCGAAAATTTCACGTAAACCTCCTTCGTCAGCTATTTCAAATGATTCTGATCGACCCGATACACCACCTCGAATAAAACAAGCAGAAAAAGTACTTGCTCCTTAGTAGAATTCATTCGTTCATTTTTGCGTTTTTGTTCAACAGGATAAAACGAATTTTATCAACTATGCTCTTGATCATCTTGAACTTGATGATCATGTCATTCAAGAAGTTGAAATCCAACAACCAACTGCTAAACCAACAACAACGTGGACCAATTCTGTTGCCGCTCCACGATGGCTTCTTCTCTTAGGCTCGAATTTGTTTATCATTCTTCTTATCATTACATTTTGTATCGTGTTCGTATTCATAAACATACGAGTTGGCTACGGTCAATCTTGTTTAATGAATAGTAATTGTGATTCAAACATTGGTCTAACATGTATGGCAGGCAAATGTAATTGCAGTTACGCTCAGTATTGGAACGGAGATCGATGTAAACCACAACGAACACACAATCGAAGTTGTACATCGCAAAGTCAATGTAATTCTTTGTCGAAATTGTTGTGTTTGAATGTAACAACAGCAGCAGGAACGGATAATCTTTGTTTGTGTTCGAGTTATCGGTAAATAGAATCAAGTTTTGTTTTTGTTTGAAAAAAAAAGAAAATATTTCTCGGTTTTAAAGATATTGGACAGGTGATCAATGTACGAATTTAAAATCATTTAATCAACCATGTTCAACCAATACTGAATGTAATTTGAATTTGAATTTAATTTGTCTCAATGGTAATTGTGATTGTAATTCAACACAATTCTGGAATAATGGTAAGATAGAAATAGAAAAATCAGAAAAAAAGAACATGAAATCGAACGTAATTGTATTGTTTTTAAAAAAGAATACTGTGAAAATAAACGTTTGCATGGTGTTCAATGTTTCGATAGTTATTGGTGTAATAATGCTACAGCTGGATTGGCATGTTCAACATGGGAACCTACAACAGGTTTATTTGCTAACTAATATTTAAATTTATAATTCGATATTTGTTTTTCGTAGGTACGTGCGATTGTTTAAGTAATCAGTACTGGTGGTCAGCAAATCAAACATGGTATAAAATCATTAAAAAATCTTTTCTTTTTGAAAAACAATTTTGTTTTAGTTTCACACAATTACCAATCAATGCCACGTGTTCTTTTGATTATCAATGTTTAACTAATCTTTCTCTTGCTTGTTCAACAGCTACAACACCTTCCACATGTCAATGTGCCGGTAAATATTGGTATAATTCAACAGAATGCACGCCAAAATTAACTAACGAAGCGACATGTACGAATGCATTACAATGCGATAGTACTGTCGGTTTAACATGTGATTTAATATTACAAAAATGTATCTGTAATCAAAGTGATACGATTTGGGACGGAATACAATGTGTTATTCGACGAAGTATTGGTGGTGCTTGTGTAAATAGTACTCAATGTCTTGAACGAGAGAATTTAATTTGTGCAACATCTGGCGTTTGGAACGGCACTTGTGCATGTCCGACAAATTATTATTGGAATCCAACGAGTTTAAATTGTACGATTAAGAAATTATGGAATCAACCATGTATTACATCGTATGAATGTTACGATGGTGGTTTTCTCAGTTGTCAACCAAGTGCCACTTTGAATACAACGGTTTGTGATTGTCAAAGTAAGAAGACGATCTTTGAGAATAAAAGCTTGATCCTATTATTTAGATTATACATACTACTGGACTGGATTTCTTAATAATACGTATAGTGGTTATTGTACACCGAAAATAAACTATGGAACAAGTGCATTTACTTGTACATCAACGTATCAATGTCGAGATTATAATTATGTAACATGTATAGGTGGTCAATGTACGTGCAGTATGTACGAATATTGGGATGGAACAATGTGTGAACCGAAATTGAATTATTCGTAATTTTATTTTGTTTTAATTGAATAACGAGAATTTTAATCCATGAAATCTATAATTTTAGATATCCATGTAATTCAACGGCGATGTGTCGTAATTGGACAGCTGGTCCAAATCTTCAATGTTTAACACCTCTAACCGGTGGTTCAATAAAACAATGTCTATGCACTCCAAGTCAATACTTCGATTATTGTGCTGATCTTTGTTATACAGCTAAAGGTTATCAACAAGCTTGTAATATAAGTTCATGTTACGCGACATCCATGTGTGATCCATCGAAATCACTCAGTTGTATTAACAATCTATGTAATTGTACGAATACAGAATGGTGGAATACAACGTCTTGTGTGCCGAAAGGTAGTTTAACGTTTATATTAAAAAAAGAAGCCATCGAATATATTTTTCACTTTGTTTATATTCGCAGGGACACGTTTGGCTTCATGTACAACCGGTCAGAATTTTCAATGTCAAGAATATAACCTTCTTGTTTGCGTTGCATCTCAATGTGAATGTGGTTCGACAATGTATTGGTCGAGTTCATTGAATTATTGTCTGCCGAAACAGAGTATTAACGGTACTTGTTCATCAATAAACGAATGTCTTACAGCTGCTGGCGTTGGTTTAAATTGTATTAGTGGTCGATGTCAATGTTCGGCGGGTTACTATTGGAATAATGCTGCTCAACAATGTGATACAATTCCCGGATAAACTAAATAAACATTTGTCTAAAAGAAACAATTGAATATAAAAAAGAAAACGTTTCCCTTTTTTTTTAAATATATTTATCTTTCGATATACATGCAGAAATGCTTTTCAAATTTCTCTGATTGTTTTTCAGTTGTTGTTATTATTATTTTTCTGTGAGCAGAAAGAAAAATGAATCATTTGAAATAATAAGAAGAAAAAATATTGTTGGTTTCTTATCTGCTTCATATACAAAACAAAACAAAAGAAAAAAGAAAGGAAATATTCATTTGATCACATCGTAAATATAAAGCCAAGACAGATGCGCAAAATAAAATAAAAAAAAATGTCAAGGAATTCATTTCGTCAACTTTAGAATAAGATTGGTTTGTCGCGTGTTTGTTCGACAACGTAGGATGTAAAACGTTTGAGAAACCGTGGATATTCTCGTTTAGCAACACTAAAATTTGATTCCGATGAAATTTTCTTTTTGTTTCAATGAAAAATCTACCTTCGAACGCCTGCACTCGGTACCCAACCACCTGGATTGACTGAAATCGAACGAAATACGATAATTTCTTGTTTAAAAAAAAAAACGCTTCGTCTTACCAAAAGCAACATAAGTCAATTTACATTGAATATTTTCTCGTTTAATATCTTTGGGATTCAATGGTGGTTCATTAATGATTGTTTCACAAATCATAGCAACATTGACTACGATACGAACTTGCGGAGATTTAATCTTCGAAAACAAAAATAAATTTCAATAGATTAGTTTCGCTTTTGTTTTGTTTCATTTTACAGGTGCTAGCGTATGTGGTGTCGTGTAGTTAACAACGAGCCATGTCGGTTGATCTTCATCAGAATTCGATATCGAACGAATATGAGACCAAAAACATGAATCACGCTGAGCAGCTGGCCATACACGTTTGTGTAATTGAAAGAAAATCGTCGTGTCAGGATCTAATACTTCAATGATTTTTGTTGAATCGAGTGTTGCTTCACAAACGAACAAAAAACATTATCAAATCAATATGAAAAACTTTCTTCATACTTTCCCAGTCCATTCGATACTGATATTCATAAAAATATCGGCAAATTTCATGACCAGTAACGCCCTTGTAAAATGGCAAATATTGGTTTTTTTTTCTCTCTCAATATTTGATTAAATGTACTTTAATTGTATGAAAGCATTTCAATGGATCGACAACAATTCCATTTTCTTCAACTTCACGACGATAAACTTTCATTTCACCTTCTTGATGAATTAAATCCCATCCATGTGTGACATTCTCTCGAACGTATCTCAAGTGATCTTGAACAACTCGTTCGATCTAAAACAATTTCTTGTTCTGTTCGATTCTTTCAATTCAAATCGAATGATTCACTTCAGCGGATAGTCGATGTTTGCCTTGAACTGCAGGATTTTCATCAGCTCGAGACGATTGAGAGTTATTTACATTTGTAGTTGTGGAAGTTTTCGATTTTGCCTAAATATTAATTTAAAAAAATTTCTCTTCAATCAAATTCCTTTTTAATGACGTACTAAACGTTGATAATTATCGGTTTCTCGATCGATTCGATCAAGTGATTGATCGAGTGCATCGAAGAATTCATCGTCTTTGAGGCAAGTATATGGCCCTTCCTTTACAAAAAAAAACATAAAACTCCAATAAATGAATGATTGATTAAATCAATATTGATTTTTACTTCGATATCTGGTGAACCGAACACGGGAACTTTCTGTTTATTAATTTTACTATATAAATCTTGAAATTTTCTTCGGCGTTCTAATTCCTACGATGAACGCAAATTCAGATCAATTCATCCTTCTGATTAATATAAAACAAACTTTTTCATATTTTTTTCTCCAAATTTCTTCTCTCTTCTGCATTAATTCTATACAAAAGCCAAGACTGTGTATCACACCATCGGTAGTTGCTTTGAATGTCAATGCTAAACGCCAAACAATCTTAATTTACAAATAAAGAAAAACTATAACAACCTTCGCCTTTGAAATCAACAGCCATTGCAGCGTGATCATCACGTGCTAATCGGTCGACTTCTAGTAAAAAGAAATGTTTGTTGTTTGGTTTTTTCTTGTAATGAAAATGAACGTACTATGTTTGATTGCTGATGGATTTGTTTTATCTATCGATGATTCATCGAAATCTAAATCGTCACCATTCTCATCTAGATTCAAAAATTGTTTTTTTTTCTTAATATTTGAAAACAGAAAATCTAAACGAACATTCTTTTTGATAAGGTTCAAATCCTTGCGTCACTGAATTTGCACATGCATCGAAATATGTCTGAAGAGTTGCAACTTGTTGAACAAGTAAATCTCGGAATGTTTCTAATTCATTTAATTTTTCTTTTAAATTACGATCCTTCTACATTACAAATGAATAAAACGATCACAATCAATCTATGATCGAATTGAATTTACTTTAAACGATCCAGTCGATGCAAGACTTGCACTGGCTGTCGATGCTAACGAGCCAAGGCTTGGATGTCGTCTCAAACTTGTCTCACTTCCATAACCAGATTCATTTTTACACAATTGTTTATGTTCTTCTAACGCTTGAATCCATCGTTCACGATCATCAGACTTATGCGCACGTAAATACCAAACCGAATCACCCACATGAACATCGAAACGACATTCATCAAATTCATGAGACTAAATCAAAATAAATAAATAAACAAATAATTATTCATTTTATCGAATGAGAAATCATTTGTTTTTCTCTTATCATCTGCTGCTTATCTATTTATATATGAAAAGTCTGTTTATCTGCTTTTTACAAATAAACGTTGATAGATTGTACTTTAATATACCTGAATAACAGCTTGTTTAACTGAAAGTGCTCCTCGACATCCTAAACTGATGTCGAGTTCGTTTTTATAATAATTTAAAAATCCTTGTCGAAGAACTAAATATCGTTCTTGCCAACCATGGAGATAGTTCGTCCATTTGAACAATTGTCCTTGAAATTCTCCATTTCTAAATGCTCCGCTTGTTGTTTTTTCATCTTCGAACGATTCTTCATCATCCGATGTCGTCGCATATTCACCATTTGTTGCCATACAAATTGTTTTATTTTATTTATTCGAGAGTTTTCTTGAGACACATGTAAGACACAGAAACACAAGAGAAAAAGTGTCAAAGAGAAAAATAATTTTGTTTTAAATGGATCAAAATCAGAAGAAGAGAAAAGAGAAACAAACATCCATTTTTAAAAAAAAAAATGAAGAAGATAAGGCAAAACTATGGATCAAGTTCAATTATAATTGGCTCAAAAACAGACGAATACGATTGTCAGAATAGCACTATCATTCTCTTGCTTTGTTATTCAGAATGTATGATAAGGGCGTTTTTTTCTTCGTCTTCGTCTGTCTCATCTTTTTTTTCTTTTTATCTGAATAAGCTATTTCAGATATTTATTAAACGAATTTTCTCTGAATGAATTTTTTCAATTATCCATATCTCGGCCGAGAACATTTAAAAGGCCTGAATGAATACAAAGTAACTGCTCGTTTCGTTTTGTTTGCTTGTTTATCATTCGAATGAAATCTAGTATAATGCAGTCGACACATCACCGGTATCGATCTATGTCATGCAGCCATTTTGGAATTATTGTGTCGAAGTAAAAATTGAATTTCATCGTTTCGAAAATATTCTATTGAATTGATTAGTTTTGTCCACGATGGTTCGCACCGAATCTAATGACATTTCTCGGTTTTCTATTACTTGTTTTCAACTTTGTTATGTTTTCGTATTATGATTTCTATTTTACTGAATCACTTGTTCTTCCAAAGTGGATCTGGTTAGTTGCAGCTTTTTGTCAATTTTGTTCTCATCAATTAGGTAAAACAAACAAACATTTATCTTTATCTATCTAATCAAATCGAATTTAGATGGTATGGATGGTAAACAAGCTCGACGAACGAAGTCAAGCAGCGCATTGGGCGAATTATTCGATCATGGCGTCGATTCTTGGGCTTGTTTTCTGTTTCCTGTTTGCATTTTTTCTGTTTTATCCAATGATGAATACGGATTTAGTGCAATGTCGATGCATCTACTTCTTTGGATCGTTTATCTATCATTTATTGACTCACATTGGGAAAAATATAACACGAAAATCTTATATTTACCATGGTCATACGATATTTCCATGCTCGTAAATATTTTTATTCGATTTGCGTTTCAATGATTTTGATATTTGTGTTTATTAGATCATGACAATAACCTATTTAGTCGCGTATTTTTTCACACCAACTATTTTTCAATTCGATATTCCGATATTAAATATCACATTTGCCAAGTTTGTTGAGATCACATGGATTCGTATGTGTTTATTATTGATTTCAATACTTAATCGAAACGAATTTTTCTTTAGTTTTTGCCGTATGTACATCGGTTCCCATCAGTATTCTTCATATTCAAGAGTATGTCGTGCATTTCAATAATCTGAGAGAGAGAACAAAAACTTGATTTCAGATCGTATAAAAAAGGTACCGGTTATAATCGAACATGGTTCGAAGCCATTCGTCCATTAATTTCGCCTGGCATTCTGTTTATTTCATCGACATGGTGGGGATACGCTTCGCCTCATATGATTATGCATAAACAATCGAGAATATTTTTCTCTGCAGTTGGAGCAACATTTTCGAACATAGCTGTACGTCGTCAAATGACTTTTTCCTCATTGGATAGTTGACTTTTTTTGAATGTTTTTCAGTGTCGTCTTGTTGTTGCACAAATGACAACAACACGTTCGGATGGTGTGAATACGTTACTTTATGTATTCGTTCCCATTCAACTGATGTCGGTCTATGGTGTACTTTCAGAGAAAATGGAATTTAGTCTTTTATTTCTTTATAATATTTTTGTTATTGTAGCTCATTTACACTATGCTATTTGCGTGGTATGTTTGTTGATTGAGAGAAAAAATTCGAGTTTTATCTTTTCTTGGTGCCTGTAGGTTCGTCAAATCTGTAATCATCTTGGAATATTTGCTTTCAACATAACGGATCGTCCAAAACAAGCAGAAGTGCATATCAAACACTGATAAATCAAAAACAAAAAGAGAATGTTCTATGATTATTATTATTTCTTTTGCTACTCTTATATTATTCATCTTTCTACATATATGTTTTTTTCTGCGTGTATGTTCTATTGTCATTCGAGCAATCTATCTCATTGTAGTCAATATCAAAACGTTGGTGAAAAAGATTTCGTACAATATATTATCTCCGTTGTGTTTTTTTCTTCTTTTCGAGAATCAAATTATACGATATATTATATATTATATGTGTGTGTGTGTGTGTGTGTGTGTGTGTTTCGTTATTTGCTTGTTTATTTTATTATGCATATATATATATATGAAGGTATTAGCCATTTATCGATGTTTGTTAGTCAAGATAGATGCGTTTATGTGTTTTGTTTTTGTCGAAGCTTTTCATCAAACGAAAAAGGTCAAACAATCGAAAGCAAATTTTCATTTTTTGTGAACAAACTGAATAAAAAAAAAAGTATCCTGATCGGAGTGGATATTTAAATCTCTATTGATTATATTCTCAGTCATCGATGAACGATTTATTTCTAAAGATAGTGAAAAATAAAACAAAGATGAAGTTTTATTGAATGAGAATATTATGAAGAGATTTTATTTGTCTTTTACTTCTTGTTCATTTTGACGTTTGCTATTGAGAAAATAACGTTTCGATTTGAGAAAATATCGTTTAGCTGTTAAATGAATGGGATCTTCATCGTTCATATACTCATTTAGTTCACGTCGTGATGGTAAAAAACGTCGTTTACTCATATAATGTTCGGAATCTAACGATGCTTTATCTTGATTTGTTTGCTAATAGAAATCAAAATTCAGACAAAGAAAAGATCTTTTCAGGTTAACTTACAAGTAAATTTTCGGGAATATTATCATCAGCAGCATGTACACCAGTAAATAAAGTGATAACAAGAATAACGGCGAGTGCGAGGAGAATTCGACTGATTGCAATAGTCATTTTAAATCGATTGAATGCTATTTTCTAAATAAATAATACGGATTTTGTAATATGAAGTTTAGTGCGATGCAGGAGTTGATAAAAGCGAACTCGAGTATATTTATATACATACAATTTGTTCTCTCTCTCTCTCTCGTTCTCTCTTCTTCGCTTGCAGACTTTCATTGTGTTTTCCGTTTTTCTTACGTACACTATATTTTCTGAACTAAATGGCTTTCACTGACGAAAGATGATATTAAATAAAGAAAAAATAATTGCGTAGGTTTTATCAATAAATGAAAATTTAGTCAATAATTAGCTGATATTTTGCCTACCCGTTACTTTGACCAACATATGATTAAGTAATTTCTCGTCGTCGAATTATTCTTTATTGCGTGTTCGAATTTGATTTCAATGACTCGTTGTTCTATTATTGACACTCAAATATATATATATATATATATATATAAGTTTGGATATTACCGGAAATATTTTACGATGTACTTAACGGAAATCAAAATTGAGAGAAAAATTTTTAGTATTAAACTCTTTTGCGGTCTATTGAGATTTTCTATCATAAGAAAAGTATTTTTCACTTAGTTCGAGGCTTTGAACTTAGACCGTCTAGTAATTAGAAGAAAATCAGTGAAAATATCGATGAACTATTAAAATCTGTGCTTTTTTCGCCACTGCATAAAGTGGGACAATTGTTTCCGTATGAAGACAAAATTTTTTTGACAACATAAAATTGGCAATTTCATAAAACACTGTTTTCCTAAATGGAATCGCATTGTCATGCATTTTTCTAAAAAAAAATCGGTTGACTTTTCCAAATAAACTTTAATCAGAAAAATGCAGAATGTTTTTGCTAAAGCGAACTCAATCGTTATTTTTAACCTCTTTTAAAAAAAGGACTATTAGAACGTTTTGAAGCGTTTATTCTCTTCCTTGAAATTCTCTTCCGGAAAACATCTGGATTAAATTGAAACAGTCTGAGATCTATCTAGGCGATCTTGATTCGTGCTCGATTGCACATACTAATTAACTTCTTTTATTTGTTATTTGGTCGAAATTTAATTTGATGAATCATAGAAAACTGAATGATGATGGTTGTCGTTTGTTTTTATTTCAACGTCGTTAAAAAACACACGGATAACAAAAGAAAACACAACAATAGTTTGGTTAAATGAAGAAGAAAGAAGAAAAGAAAAAAAAACTTGTTCTGTTGCTTAGGTTTAGTGTGAAAATTATGGCTACGAAACACGGTGTTATCCTAATATCACTTCATTCTCACAAATGTTGTCATTATGCAAAAGAGAAGAGAAAAGAAACGAGATTATTGTCCACCTGGACGTAATGATGATAAACCAGCACGAAGAATTTCATCAACCAAAGTTAAATTTGTTGCAATTGATGTACTCGAATGGATTAATTGTTTTTTAACACGATAATTATCAAAAATGCCTAATGATTTCGGTTCCATGGCTTCGCCTGTTGTTATATCAATACCAACTGGTATTTTCGATCCTGCATATTCTTGTTGAAGTTTAACAATTGTTTCTTGTTGATCATGACCTGCATTTTGAGCAATTGCTTTCGGAATAATTAATAAAGCTTCAGCAAATGCTTGTACACCTAAACGTGCACGACCTTTGACTTGTTCTTTATATTGATTGAGTGCTTGATGAGCGACAAGTTCAAAAGCACCACCACCAGGAATAACACAACCTGAGAAAAAGAAGAAAACACAATGAAAATCTACGATTTTCGATTTCGAATCAAACAAACCATCTTCAAGAGCATTTGTAATTGAACGAAGACCGTCACGAAGAGCGTCTTTGAGTTGAGTTAAAATGTATTTCGTCGAACCTTTGAGTAGAACAGTAACCGATTTGGGATTTTTACAACCTTCGACAAATGTAAATTTTTCTTCGCCCTACAAGCAAACGAAAGACCGCATATTCATATTATCTTCAATTCAAAAACAAAAAAGCTTCCTACCAAAACATGTTCGTAAACATCTTCAGCAAAACCAAGACATTCTTTCGTCAAACTTTCAACCGAGCTAAGAAACAAAAATAGATAAATCCAAAGATCGAATCGATTTTTTACTTCATTGCTTCGCCACCGCAAGCCAAAGTCAAACGTTCCATATTACGACGTTTTGCACGTCGCAACGCTAAGATGCCGTCTTTAGCGAGAACATCGAGTGATAATGGATCGATGCCTTTTTGATTGATAACAACAAATGTTTTGTCTTTGTCAGCGCCCGAACAAACGCTTCGTTTGAATTCGACGATTTTTTGAACACGATCATCGATAAATTTACGTTCGGATGCAACGAGACGATCACGTTCTTCAGCATTTTTATAAAAGAATCCAGCATTGACTTCGCTTTAATTAGAAAACCAAACATAAACAAATTTCGAATCGTATTCTATCGACTTACGTTTTCTCGTATTCGAGCGAAACGTTACATGTCAAGATATAAGCATTTTTCAATGCTTTTGGCATGGACGGATGACGACCACCATGATCGAGCACAATGCCTCGAACAAGACGTGAATCGGCTTCAGTTCGATGTTGCATTTCCATGACTTCGACCATGTTTAAATCGGTCGGTTTGCCTGGCTCATGTAAAGCTAAGACGGCATCCACAACAATCTAATTAATAGTTTTTTTTTTAGAAAAATAATTCAATTTTGGAAACAAATCGACATACATCCGTAAGAATATCAGCATTTTCAGTGGCTAATTTCGTACGTAATGATGTACGTGCGATTTGAACTAATGTTTCTCGATCGGCTGTGATCGGAATTTTCAATTTATCGAGAATTTGTAATGCTTCTTTCTTAGCTGTTTCGAAACCTTCAGCAACAATACGAGGATGAAGACCCTCGGAAATGTAGAGATCAGCTTGTTTGAGAAGTTCACCGATCAATAGAACGATCGATGTTGTTCCATCACCGGTGATATCATCTTGAGCTGTTGCTGCACGAGCAATTAACGATGCTGTTGGATGTTGGACTTGCTAAACAGATTAAAACGAGGTTCAATAAAAGAATTATTCGATTGACAAACCATTTCATGAAGTAATGTATTGCCGTCTTTAGTTATTTTAATATCACCAGCACCTGAAACAAGCCTAGAAAGAGAAATCGAATAGAAAAAAAAGATGATTTTCGATGGACGAACATTTTCATTGTTCCTTTTGGACCTAAATTTGTTTTAAGCATTTCTGCAAGACCACGAGCAGCTGAAATGTTAATAGCTAAAGCTTGTGCTTGACGAGCACTTTCAGCCTTTGGGTTCAATGTTGTAATAGCCGACATAATACTGATTTGATACTTGGTTTTTGTTGTTTTTTGATCTAAAAAATAACTGATATCATTAATGAAAAATTCGAAGTAATGATCAACAAAGAAAAAAAACAACAAGACACAAATAAATGTAAGTTTATTTCAATTTCTTAGTTAGAAGTGTTCGTTTTTTATTAACAGATTGTCTATCGACAACAAAACGGTTGAATATCTTGACTAGATTAGTCTGTAGACACTGGAAGAGATGACGGTGGATTTGTTTGAATACGAATTTCAGGCGCAACACTCTCGGAATTATCTTCAATGACTGTTAAAATCGATGATGGAATGGTTGAACGCTAAAAATAGAAACAAGTCAAAACTTGTTGTTCATTTAATTGTTTCTACCTGAGCGACAGATAGCGAACGAATATGACGAATGAGTCCATCGCGTAGTTCAGGTGCCATTTTAAAAACGTCTTTTAATTGTGCAGGTGGCAATTGAAGAAGTAAAGGAAATGAATGTGGACGAGTTTTTTGACAACATTTTATAAAACCTTCCCAGATTCGAGCTTGTTTCCATGCCTACGAACAAATATCGATTTTCTCGCGTCGAAAAATCAATCAATCAACGAACTTGTTTAGTTATAAGTCTCTGCAAAATATTCATAACAAAACCGACCATCTTGGGATAGAAACTAAGCGCTTGAAGAACCGTTCGCATAAACAAAACGGGTATTGGATTGACATCAACAAGTTGCTGAATGACGACAGCGAGAACATCATGAGTATAGATCGAACGTTCGTTAAAACATAATGTTGTTGCTAAAGTCAAATCAATGAGAGGTCGAATTTTGAGGCGATTATTTACCGTTCATGACGATTTTAAGTTCGCAATCTTCGGATGAAATTTGATGAAGAGCGATGAGTAATTCCGATGGAAGAATTGGACTGGCATGTGACACTTCCGATGCTGCTGAAAATGAAAAGTTTCTTCGTGCGTACGAAAAGATAAACTTTGATTTTACCATTGAGACCTAAAAGTCGATTAAAAACTTCTTTGACAACTGGCTGAGAGAGTTTGATAAGTTTTGGTAATGCACTGATAATTTCTTTCTAAAATTGAAAAGTTCAATTGAATTTGTTTGCCGATCGAATTTGAAAACGAACTTTATCAAGACCCGTTAGGACGGGAATAAGAAATCGAACGTCAGACACGCGTTTTTTATATAAATCACGGACTTTTTCAACGAGTTCACGTGAAGGCGGACCTAAACAGACGATTCAATTGATTGATCAACAAAAAATTTCAATGAATTACTGCGTTCTGTTAGAATCGAAATAATACGAGTAACTAATGTTTCGGCTTTCTCTGGACAATTTTCAACAAGTTTTAAAATTTCAGGACTGCCCATTCCCATTTCACGAACCTAAAAATTCCATCAAACTTCAATTCATTGCTCGTTTTTCATTAAAATCTTACTGGAAAGTCTAAAACTCGTAGAATCACTCGTTTAATATCTCCATTCACTTCCGTATAAATGGCTGATAATCTTCAAACAACAACAAAAAGAACGAAATTATATTTTCTCTGTACAAAAACAATCGGCTCATACAGTTGAATCAATTGATGATTTGTCGGCATTAAACTCAAATACAATGCTAAACATAGACGAATCGAATCTTCAGTCCAACCGTCATTTGCTGTCGTTCTCTTTTCATCAGCAAAAAGTGCATCCGGTGGTATATCAGCAGTTAAATGTTTCAAAAATTTCAATGCATGTTTCTACAAAATTCAATCGTATCGACGCTTTTTTATTATTGTTGTTATCTTACTTCAATCGATGATTTAAATTCTTCTTTTCCGTGTAAACTTATGGCTATACGTATTGCATTATTTCTCACCATAGGATTTTCATGATGTGTAAAATCTAAGAGAATGCCTAAGAACTTCTCTCGCATATTCAATCGATGAAAGATCAAATCTCGTAATGTATTCATTCCCGAATGCGAACGACTCTTCAAAAAAAAAACGAAACGAACAAGTGATTTATTCGAAATGGTTCTTCGACAAGATCTTTACTTCATCTTGGCAATAACGTTTGAGAACAAGTAACGCATTATCAGTTAGTAATGGTGCACTGGTTAATAAACGAGAAAATAAACTATTGAAAACAAAAGATAAAGTTGCTTTTTTGTTGTTTAAATATGAAATATCGATTTACCCGTCACGTTGATCAGGCTTTTCTTGTAGATATTCAAGTAATCGACATAGAGTATCATCATATTTCGTGAAATCTTTTCGTTTATTCGGTTCGATTATACTTAAATAACCATTTGCATAGACATATTCTTGATATAGCCAAGAAAATGCAAGATCATGACGTTTTCGAACGTCAGCGAAGATGTAATCTTCGTAAACTAAATTTGAAAAATACAAATAATTGAAAGCAAAAGTCAATGAATCGTATTTACTATCACGAAAACTTCGTTCAGATAAGCAGACTAATGATGTCATTGTTTTCTTTCTTACGTGTCCAACACCGGCAGTTTCACAGATTTCTAAAAACAACAATAATTCATTTGTATACGGAGAAACTCGAAAATCCAACCTTCAGCTTGAAGAAGACGATTAAACGAATTTTTCGACATTCGTTGCATTTCCTCATATTCAATCGGTTTAATTGCATCAATCAATTTAAATGGTTTCATTTTTTTCTGTTGAATACTCGGAACATTCGTGAGCGTTGTTGAACTCGTCGTTAAATCGCTCGATTCATTTCCACTTATTGCTGAAATATTCGTTTTAACTTCAGTTGCCGTTGACAACGACGTGTCAGTTCGACCAGTTATCGTTGCACTGCCTCCTTCTTGATCGTCTTCGATCTTTGGTTTGACTTGTTGTTGGGATTTCATCAATTCGTAACCTTTGCCGTAGCCAGCTGCTGTTAATTGTGCGCCGAGTAAACGTGCTAAATGTTCGATTTGCGACGGTGTACCGGCAGCAGCTATCGGTGTGTAGGTCGCTTGGAATGACGCAGGCATTTTTTCGGGCAATCGAAACATGGAAACAAGGACGAGATCGACGACATTGCCGATGGAAAGTTTCTCAACGAGATCAGCAGCTGTGATGTCGATGGCTGTTTGATGTTGTGGTTGAGACGAGGAGGAACTTGTTGATGTTGATGATGTTGTTGCACCGTGAGCACCACTGGATGTGAGACCTTTGCTTGAAAGACTGCTGTAGGAATCATCTTTGTCGAAATTATTTGGATCGTCAGTTGTTAATTTGGATTTTTTTGAGAGAATTTCTGTACTACTCGATGAGAGTTTACGTTTTGATTCAGTTGGAACTTTGGGTAGATGTTTGACAATCTTGAAGAATAAAAGAGTTTGATATAGAAAACAAAACAAAATACACGAGAAATTCTACTTCTGCTTGTGTAGCACCGAGATCAGTTAGTAAAGTTGTGATTTGTGGTTGAAAATCCAACGATGCTGGATGTTTCAAAAGACTTAACAATTTAAATTTAATAATTTTTCTCACACTTGTCACTTGAGAAGCGACTAATGTCTGTGGTAAATTAACTTCAAAAACACAAAATTATTTCTCATTCGAAATAGAAAAACAACTCTACCTTGTAAAGCTTCGAATGTCTGTACAACTCGGCTCATGTAATCCGGCCGTTGACGAGCAATATTCGCTATTGCACCCATTGCAGCTATGAGATTGACACTAAATTCACGCAAATCACTTCAACAACCAAATTCAAAGACGATAACTACCTGGATAAATGCTGAGAAAGTATAAATTCCAACAGTTTCTCCATCACATCTTTGCCTTCTTGTTCGAGTTTATTGCGACGTAGAATCTTATGATCATCTTGTAATAAATTCAGTGAGAAATCCTGTTCGTTCGAATTGGGAACAATTGAATCCTTAAGTGACAAAAAAAGAACCGATGTGCACAGTTTCAAAAATCGAGACGCGAATTTTACCGGCGTACGTCGTGATAAAACAAGAGCAAGCATTTCAATGAATTTTATTGCAGCTGTACGAAGTCTGAAACAGGGATTTAAGTTTAGAAAAAATTCAATCGAATTGTATTATTACCCATCATTTTTCGAATCAAGCATTGTACTAATGTGAACCTTCATTTTGACTAAATTCTCCCACATTTGTCGAACATTTTCATCCATCAATCGAGATTTAGCAAGCCACTAAACGAAACACTCAAATTGACGGTTTTTTTTTCTTTTATCATCCCATACTTTCAATGTCAATCGATAGATTGTAATCATACTAACAACAGCTTTTTTCTGTACAAGAACATTATCATCATGAAGCAACGATTGGAGACTTTCAACGACTTTGACAATCACTTCAGGATCATGTTGACTAGACGAGTTGGAAAAGTGAATGTTTGCAGTTTTTATTTCGTTGTCAGTCGACTTACCAAGCTTCTTCTATGAAGGATATGATTGTTTTACGTATTTCAGGACTTTTGTCCGTTTGAAAATTGAGTACTTCCTACGAAAGAAACATCGTTTGTTTATAAATTCTCTGATCTTTGACTTTACTTCAAGAAAATTATCGAGTAAGCTCAGATCTTTATGTAAGATTAATTCTTGAACACGTTTTAGATGCTGAATTCGTACACTATCTTTTCCATAATGTGATGCTTGATTAATTAATTCGACGATCTAAACATTCAAACGCACAAGTCCAATTTTTTGTTTGTTTTTTTGTAAAATCGTTTACCGCTTCCTGGATATTCTCGGACATAGTTCTTTATCTAAAACAGAAAATCTAGAGGTTATTTATATTGACGTTTTTTTTCTGTTTATTCGAACATATACAACAACAGCAACAAACAAAGAAAAGATAGAATACAGAAAAAGAAATTCTTTGTGTGTTTTTTTTTATTTGATATATTTATCCATAAAACGTCGATGAAATTCACTACGTAAACTATCGTTAACAAATTGTGCGACACGTTTTTCACCCGATGAACCATCTGCCTTGGCGCAATTCTTAAAAACAACGTCGTCATCCCAACGACGTTTTACACGAAAATCATTGGTTTGAGAAGTTTTAGATGTAGGATTATTGTTTAGTAAAGGATTGCCTTTGAGAATATTTTCCATGCGAATTTTTTCTTCTTCTTGACGTTTTTGTTGTTCGACACGAGCGGCTTCAGCTGCACGTTCGCGTTTAATACGAGCTAATTCAGCCATTAATTCAGCTGTATCATCTTCATCGTCGTCATCATCATCGTCATTATCTTCATCATCTTCTTCTTCCTCTTCGAATCGTGATCTTGGTTGCGGACGTTTCGTTGTTGTTTCTTCTTCGTCCGATGATTCATCAAGTGGATCACTAAAAAAACAACCAAAATTTCTCATTTGAATTCAGATTTCTCGTTTGTGAACGTACTCAGCATCGATATTCGTTTCTGTTGGTTTCGATCGACTAGCCGTGCTACTCGAACTCGATGTTATGCGTTTCAAATCCGATGACGGACGTTGTGATGATTGTTTATCTCGATTGCTTCGTTCACGTTCTTCAAGTTCTCGACGCATCCCATCACGATCTTTTAATTTCAATTCGTCTTGAGTACTCTGGCCTTTTTCTCGATATTTCAAAGTCTTATTCGCCGGCATATCTCGAGCTGAATATTGTTTCGACATGCCACTGAGGTTCGTCTCACCTTTGTTGCTACCGCCAACTAAAACCCAAACAATTCACTTTCGAAATTTCATTTTGCCGAAGAAAATCTTACGTGCAGGTTGAAACGCATTGGATGCCATGTGAATTTAATAATTAACAAAAAAAACAGATAGATCTGAAATTATTTTCAAGGAGAATAGAAGTTATTCGTATGTTGACTTCGATGAATTACGTAAAACAAATGAAATCTACTTTTGTTTTGTTCGACTAGTGATCGAGAGAAGAAAAAAAATGTCAAACAAAGTGCAGATTCGATATACAAATGTAAAATATACATTATTTCTTTTTACAATTGTTGGAGCTAAGTTACACATACCATTGTTTGAAACATTTTCTATCCAATCCTGCACATGTCCTCTAATCTTCGTTAGTTTCAAGAATTATTTTTCTTAAATTCAATTTATTCAATTTAACCGAACGATTTTCATTATTAAATAATCTTTGTTTATTTTCTCTATGAATAACTTGATGTCAGAGGTCGCTATAAACTCAACACCTGCAGTGACTGGTTTGCCGATTTTTACAAACTAGAAAGGAGGAGAAAACCGTCCAACGAACGACACATTCTGCATTCGAAAAACAAAATCTGCAGATTTCATAAGATATTTTCTTTACCTTTTGTCAACAATGTCACGCACATCGCTGTCTGCAAGTCAAAACACTGCTCCAACGACATCATTTCATCGAAACACTTACGGAATAAATATTAAAATCGAAGATAATGGTTTGAAAGCAGTACGCCACACGTCGTTCGATAATGGTTGGTCTCGATTTGAAGTTGAATTCGAATTCTTTTTTGTTTTTTGCTTAGGCATCACTTTTACAAGTCAACCAATTCAAATGAATGAACGTGTTTATATGAAAATAGTTGATATTGATCAAACAGGTCAATGGCTCGGGTCATTAGCGATTGGTAAACAAACAAAAAAAACTCAATGACGAAATAATGTTTTTTGATTTGATATATATATAGGTTTTACTCAATTCAATCCCAATTCGCTTCAAAGAAGTGACTTATGCAAATCTGCATTGCCCAATCTTTGTCAAAAAACAGGAACATCTTACCTCAAACGTATCTTCGAAACTCTAACTCGAGATATCATCATCACATTCTACTATAATCAAGAGTACGTTGTTTGATTTTAAAGAAAATGAATTCTCAAATTAATCAGTCGAATTTTCTAGAGGAGCTTTTTATATTTTGGATGGGAAAGAACATGACCTTTGCAAGCATATGAATATAAGTCAACCTCTTTGGGGTGTTATCGATATATACGGCAATGTTAAAACTATTGAATTCACAACAGCACCAAACATAGCCGATGGAAGTCGAGAATTCTTTCAGAAATACGATAAAAAACCAGATAAATTGCCGAATAAATACTTTAAAAATTTCCAACCAAATCCACTTCGACAAATTGGATTTCTTGAAACTCATGGGCCTGAAATCGAATTATTCTGTCACAATAATGTTGCTTTTCGGCGAAGTCAGTCAAACGTTTTTGTTATAAAAAAAAACCGATGAACATTTTTCTTTCTTTCAGATGTCCAGAGACTATCCCGTCCATATCTATTTTTTGAATTTCCAATGTCACCTGGTGATGAATTCTACATTCGAATACTATCAATCGATCCTACTTATCGAACAGCGTAAGTGAAAAACATGAAGAACAACAAATATTTTTTTGTATTTAAAGAGGAATACTCGGTTTTACCAATGCTCCACGAACTGTTTTTGTTGAAAATTTTTCCCAATTGCCCAGTACTGATGCAACGGCTTTATACGATCGAAAAGAATTTTGGATCCTCAGTGATGATGCATTTCCTCATAGTCTAAGCGAACTCGATGAATATCGTATTACATTCGAAACCGACGGAGTCTTTCGAATATGTCGAAATAACGATAGAAATTCAATTCGAGCAGTTGCTTTCGGTGATGCAAGTTTAAAATTCTATCCGTTTTTCTTTTTAAATGGTCGAATTAATGGTTTGTCACTGATGGACATTAGTTCTTCAAATCCAATACCTGAACCACACCCTCGCCCTCCAGAGAATAGTGAAGATGGACTATGTAAAATTTGTTATGATGAACCGGCAGATTTGGTTTTAATACCATGTGGTCACGTGTTTTTTTGCTCAGATTGCAAAAGCAGATATGAAGAAAAATCAGGAACCAAATGTCCTGTCTGTCGAAAAGATTATCAAACTGCATTGAAAATCGCTACTTAATTTCGTTGTTTTTTTTACTTCTTTTCAAATAAAATATCTTCAAATTAAATGACTTTTATTTCTAACCAAACAACATGAATATTTTCAGGTAAAAAAAAACATTTTCTACGACATTTAATGTCGTCATTCGAATGGTCTCTTGTTTCTCTGCTATCATCGTCGATTGAACAATGTGAATCAATCGAATTCATGCCATTAACATCGACAGATGAATATCAAGTCCATTGTCATTGTGAAGAAAATCGATATTTATGTATAAATGTCGATGAAATCCGGCAGATTGTTAATTTATGTTATTCATTGATCTTTTCAAAAGATGCTCTTGATAACAATCAATTAAATTCAGTCACACGAGTCTTACTCTGTTGTATAACCGAATGTTTAACATCGTGGAATATTCGTCGTCGATTGGTTTTAGCAAAAAACATTTTGATTCCACAAGAATTACAATTTACCGAAAAACTTTTGTATTTAAGACCAAAAAGTGAGCAATTATTTCGTTATCGTCGATGGTTAATTCAAACAATGAATAGTATCGATGAAATACCGGTTGCCAAAGAATTTGAGATTTGTACTCGAGCATCGGAACGACATTTTATTAATTATGCAAGTTGGTCCTATCGACGATGGGTCGTCGATTATTTCCATGTTGATCTTGATGAAGAACTGAATCGAAATCGTCTATGGTTAGAAACAAATATATCAGATTCCAGTGGTTTTTCTTATCGAGGTTTTCTATTATCAAGAAAAGGTTTTAGTGAACAATTAATCGAACAAGAATTGAAATTAGATGAAAATTGGTTGAAATTCTATGTTGATCGAGAATCAATATGGATCTATCGACAAACATTAGTATTTATTGCGTTGACTATTTCATCGATTGATAGGAAAGCATTTTTAACGAAAGAATTAGATTTAGTAAAGATTTTTCGTGAGAATTTTTTTTCGATTCGTTTTTCTCGATTGTTAAATACGCTTTTATCTTCATAATAAAACAACAATTCATTCACGTGCGATTCTTTTCAGCACAAATCTATATTTATTTCTGTTTTCAACTGTACAATAATAACAAAATAAATCTATATCTGAGAAGCATTCTGAGTATTTGTCATTTGACTTTGATTGCCAGTAAGTAATTTTCGACTTTCACTAAAGTATTGATTCGGGTGATTAATTCCCACGCCGTAATTTTTCACTTTATGTTGATATTCAAAATAGACCTGACAAGCTATCTGATAATGATGTTGTTTAGTTTTATCGAGAATTTCATTGATTGTTTCATCATTAATATCATAGTTTTTGGCTAAACGTTGTTTAAGTGTTTGACTATCCCAATGTCGATACGGACAACCATGATGTTCATTAACACCTGGCGGTGGATCTTGAATAATTTTCATACAACTATACGGTGTATAGGATGTATGTTTGCCTTCTTGACCGTACGCATGACGAATATTATAAACATGTTCACGTTCGAATTGAGCTGGATTCATATTACCATTGGTAACAAATTCATGACGAAAGAATTTCATACATTCATCTAAAGATAAGCCGATGCCTTTGAGAAACAAACGATATTGTAATCGACCGAGATGTTTTAAATGATGTTGTTGAATCATTTGTTCATGTAAATAACGCATACACAATGGAAACGAACGTTTCGACAGGCCATTTAACATTTCGAATGTAATCGTTTCTGTTTGTTCGTTTTCATTGAATGCAATTGCATTTGTATTCGTACCGTGAATACGTTTTTTTCGTAGCATTTTTAAGATCGAATCGATTCGTGTGTCCATTTGTTCGATTGTTTCGTATTTTTTCGATGAACATGTCATTTGATATGAGATATTCATACGGAAATGTTGTAAAACAAACGAAATAATATCATTATCGGACACATACGCATAACCATGTGCAAGAAAACACGAACGTTTACGAACGAGATCGGGCACATGTTGAAATCGAACACGAAAATAAGTTGTTGACTCGAATGATTTGGCGATTGTCGCTGAATTTGACAAGCCTTTGATATGTATCGAAGCAATTAAAGAATCTCGATGTTGATTTTTTTCTTCGTCGCTCACGAGTTCATAGAATTGTTTGATGTTACTCGATGAATCATTTAAATAATTCAATTGTTCAGATTTTGTCAGAACTTGAAAACGATAACGAAATAATTCGAGTTCATTGGTTATGAACCAACGACGTTCTTCTTCACTTGGACAAAATGCTAGACGAACGATATAATGAGACACAATATCATTCTGAAGATCAGTTGATGTTGCACCGGAAAATGATGGAAAAATAAGAAACTAAATTGAATTGAATTCAATGAAGAGAGAAATTCATTTTGATAAAAATGAATTTACTTTAAGATAATTTAATTTATCTTTCAATTCTTTGCGTAATAATTTTTCGATTTCATCTTTTTTACTCATTGCTGCCGTTGAAAACGATGTGTTCAATCGTGCTAAGACTTGTTCGATGGTTTTCAAAATTCTCAATCGTTCAATGGCTAAATTTTGAAAATGTTCAAGAGATATCGTCAAATTCTCCGGATACGTGTCATAGTAAGGTATATAGGAATTATTCGAATTTGAATTGAGTGACAATGATGTGAAATTCGGTATTGATTTTTTCACCGATGGAGAATTCGATGATTGTAAAGAGAAACGTGTCGTACGGTATTCCATTTTGATTTTAATCTTAAAAGAGAAAAAGAAAACATCAACATTCAAATTTATTTACAATTAAATACGAATATAAACTAGTAAGAGAAAGTAAAAAATGTTCTATTGAACTTTGATATCCACATGAAATGTAATAATCATAATGATCGTAATATTCATCAAAAGTAAACAGTGGAGATGTTGGATTTGTCGATGAATTCATCTGTTTGTAATCATTCGATTGTTGATATCCATAGGTAAGATTCAGTAAAATGAATAGGACAAAAATAGCACACACAGATTTGAGCATATCTGTATACGAAAGGTGTAGTTTGTTTGTCTGTCGTGTATCGATTTTATATTGAAAACTATTCGAGCATGACGGTTGTTTATATAGGAAAGGAAAGAGTAACGCTCGCAAGGCGTATATCAACATGCTAAATGGGCGAGACTCATGAAAAAACACGTTTTGTTTTGAATTCAAATTAAATAACAGGATTAATAATTATTCAAGAGAAAATAAATGGTCATAATAACAGTATTCTTGTTTAAACAAGGACATTTTGCTAAATAGGGACGGAAGAAACGAGACAGAAAAAAAAAAGAAGAATTAAATTTGATCGTTTTGTTATTGTTGTTGTGGAAAAACTCGAGTAACCGTTCCACTGCCTTTGGTTTGATTACTTGAATGAAAAATCAACCGAGATCCTTCGAGAACATATTCACAATAATTATGAAATCGAAATTTGACGATTGCTTCTTCATTAGCATGTAGTTCATCCTTACAAAAACGAATCAACATAATTCATTTATTCGATCAACACAATTCATTTACTTTGTCCATTTCGACAATCAATGCAGTCTGTCGAATATTATCAATTTGAATTGTTGTTGCGAAACCTTTATGTATCGAAGTGTTTGTATGATGCATTGTCAGACAAATCTTGGCTTCGAATTCGATACACGCTTCAGGACTTGATGTTGACGCAACAAGAACCATACCCTTGACAATGATTGAATGAGAAACAAAAGGCATACGTATCGAACAAAGAAAGTTACTTTTCGTAGTCGACTACTATCGATTTGAGAAAGACTAAGAGTTGCAGCTTGTCCAGCACGAACCAATCGTCTCGGAACACGATATCGATGAATAGACGCGACTTTCGTTGGAACAAATGATCCGTCTGCAAACGGACCAACAAGATAATTTTCTTCACAACGTATAATTCCACTAAAATCAAATCGAAATAATCAAATCATTCAGTGAATCTCTCCAACCTATGCAAAATTCCACCAACGATTGTTGGACATGATGGATTATTCGTATAAATTGAATCGATACGATATTCAACAGGATATTGTGAAAGTTTTTCTTGTTCATTGGGACTTAATCTCGGTGGGAGAGTGTTCAAAAATTTTTTCAATAAATCAATATTCGCACCGGTTACACACGAAACACTAAGTATCGGACAAATACTTTTCTTCATAAATCTCTCAGCAATTTGAACAATATCTTCTTCAGTTTTAACAACATATGGCTCGAGATGAACTGAGTTCGTGCCATGTTTAAGTAGATAAGCTAAACATCCGATTGTTTGCTGAATCGATGCTTCCGAACAGAGATCAATTTTATTGATAACAATAAAAACAGGAACGTTGAGCGTGATGGCATACGAGAAATGTTCACGAGTCGTATGAACAACACTCGATGGAGCATCGACACATAACATAGCAAAATCAGCAGCATGCGCAGCAAGTCCAAAGATTGTTGTTCGCATGTATTTCGAATGACCAGCGAGATCAGTGAAAGTTATAACTAGATCAATAGACAGAGAAAATCAATAAAAACACGAGACAAACGAGTTGGATTTACTTTTCGTCGAACGGTTACAAATTTCATTTGCTGTTCGATATGTACTGTAATCGATACACTGTAAGAAATCGATATATTTTCGGTTATTTTCTTTGAATAAAATAAAATTACTTCGCCCTGATCGTTAAATCCGAGAATTTCTTGTGTAATCGATGATGTTCGACCTGTTTGAATTTCATGTAAATGCCGAAATAAATTCAATCGAGCTTGACCACGTCCATTATCCAATTCTCCATGTGTACAAACACCAACTAACGAACTTTTTCCACTATTAACCGTGCCCAAAACTGCGACACGTAAATCAATAAAATGCTGATCATCGGGCACTTTCCGTACAAGTACTTCAACACTATGACGATCGTCGCCTATGTTACGCTCACATAGGATGGTGATCGATGCACCTAAACGACTAGCCATTGTTTTGAGAGTAGCCAGTGATGCTTGTAATTCTTCACTACTAACACCACTCAATGTTCCGCAATCTTCGACACCGATTTCGTATAAAGCTTCGCCTTGTCCTTCTTGTAAACGCCAGTTCATTTGAGTGATTAAACGCTCGAGACGATTAACATCCAGATTGACTAATTTCAATTTATATTCGATATTACCTTCTTGAGGCTATGGAAATTCAATCATTTGAATTTTATCAAAACAAAAATAACTATTTACTTCGGGTGGTAAACCCGTGAGAATAAAAGGTGAACGTGGAACTTGCTCTTCCTCATCATCTTCATTATAATCGTCGCCATCAGGTCCGAAAAGACTTGCTACATGTCTATCCATCTATCAAAGCAAAAACAAATCGATATTCTCGATGAATATATATATATACACATTTGAAATTCTTACAAAATCATTATGTTTAACATTTGATTTTTGGGTTTTATTCGATATAGAATCCTGATTCGACATCTAAAACAAATCATCAATAAAAATCACTCTTGCAAGTGAAAACGACATTGTCTCTATTTAAATTCATGATCTTTCGTTTAATTGCATCATCATCTCTTGAAAATTGTCGTATATATTGCACTAGAATACCCAAATAAAATAAAAGCACATGAATTCAGCTGGGATTTTTATGATACATTTAGTCTAATTTCAATTCAAATAAAAACGAATCGATTTTTTCTTTTATTTTATGCTGTTCTCAAAAGCACCATAGTACATAAAAAGAAAGAAAGAAAAACGTCTATCTGATTTGTCGAGAAATAGTTTTTGTTGATAATTGATTGTCCATATATACCTTGATACGAGGTGTCGCTAGATTAGGGTTGATATACATATTCTCTTATACAATTAATAATTAGACTTTGTTTCCTTCATGATAAATAGAATTTTTTAGTCTTCTTCAGTCTGATTGAATAACTGAAAAATTCTCAACTGAGGAAAAAGTACACGATGCATACAACCACCTGTGCCGATCAGCTCACAACATTTTTTTATGGTGCCCCGTAATGGAAAAATTGAAATGAAAAAAAAAGTACATTTATGCTTCTGTCGGCATTAATTTTTTTTCTCGTATGTAAGTCTCTATTGATCAATGATTCATATATAATAAAATAAAAAAAACGCAACTCATAGAATTGTTTTAATACAAAAATAATGAAAAATCTGTATAATCTCATTTTGGTATTGGTGTTATTTACTGTGATTCGACCTAGTTACCAAACAACGTATTCTTGTAACACCAGTGCATCATGTGGATGTTCAACAAGTTCTTCGATTTTGTCTCGTATTGTTGGTGGTGAAAGTGCAACGACGGGATCATGGGGTTGGGCAGTATCGATTTTGATAGCTAACAGTTATCTTTGCGGTGGATCAATCATATCGAGTTCATGGGTAATAACAGCAGCACATTGCGTACTTAATTTTACAGCTTCACAAGTAGTCATCTATGCTGGATCTAGCCAACGATTCACTGGAACACAAACGAAAGTAGCATCACAAATTATTATACATTCGAGTTATAGTACGACAACATATTTACATGATATTGCTCTACTGAAGCTTACAACACCATTGACAATGTCGGATCCGTATGTTCGTTCGATTTGTATGCCATCAGTGAATTCAACAACGAGTGAATGGCCTGCAGCTGGAACTACAGTATGTTATTGCTGTGATTGAAATATGTTTGACAATGTTTATTCATAGGTTGTCGCAGTTGGTTGGGGGAAATTGAGTGAAACAGGATTACTACCATCAACTTTGCAACAAGTAACTCTACAAACAGTTAGCTATCAAGCATTTAGTTGCCGTACACTCATTGGTGATTGGCATACGCAATTATGTGCTGGTGTACCAGGCAGTGGCAAAGGTTTGTATTATTAACATGTGTTCGATGATCTGATATGTTCCTATCTGTAGGCGTTTGCAATGGTGATTCCGGTGGTCCATTGATGATGTTCAGCTCAAGTAATCAATGGATTTTAATCGGTTTAACTAGCTATGGATCGGGATGTGCCGATGCTACTTATTCAGCTGTATATACTCGAGTATCTGCTTATGAAAGTTGGATTAGTTCAAATACAAATGGTTCACTTATAAGCGCAGATTCAGTGGCATATAGTGCAACATCATCATCATCATTGTCATCTTCTTCGTCAGTTTCGTCGTCAACAACTTCCACACGTGTCATTCGATCACAAGGAAATAATTTTACTACGATATTTTGTCGTATTTCTGTGATTATTACTATGAATTTCATTGCTAAATATTACATTGGAATTTAAATAGACTCTATAATTAATTAGCTATTCTTATATTTGATTGTTTGCGTGAGTGTGTGTACAGTAACAAAATAACTAAGTTTTAAAGATACTTCAAGGACAAATAAATATTATGAATTTTCATATGTCGATCAAGCGTTGATATATGAAAAAAACACTAATTGACTCTATGTAATGTTTATTTAATGATATTTTTATTCGTTTATTCCAATAGGAAGGTTGCAAGGACAGTTACGTGCACTGTCAGTTAAAATAAACTATAGTACTAAAAAAGTACATTTTACAATATGTGACATTTTTTTTCTTGTTTTCTCTGGTTCTTCTATTTTTTGTTTATTTATGTAGAGAAACATTGAGGAAAGAGAAAATATGAATACGTTTTAATCATGAAAAGCACCTCTATGATTCATTTAAACATAAAGTACATAGTTTTCGCAGGTAACTGTGTTGTCGTAGGACGAAAAAGTACATCCTATATATATATGCATTCGATTCCCGTCATATAACTATAGAAGAGCAATAAAATCAACGGGAGGTTGAAAATATTTTTGTTTGATTTATAAAACAAAAAGAAGTGATGAAAAATATATATTCGTTCCTGTTTACGGTGATTTTTTTATCAACTATTATTCAACAAAGTGAACAAACGGTTTATTCATGTAATGCAAGTGCATCATGTGGATGTTCAACTAATTCAGCTACGGTATCCCGTATTGTTGGTGGGGAAACAGCGTCGACAGCAACATGGGGTTGGGCAGTTTCACTTAAGATTGCCAATAGTTATCTTTGTGGTGGCTCAATTATTTCAAGTTCATGGGTAATAACAGCAGCACATTGTGCTCAAGGTTATACCGGCTCACAAATTATAATCTATGCTGGATCAACTACTCGATGGTCGGGCACTCAAACACGAACTGGCTCTCAAGTAATCGTGCATCCACAATACGATTCGTCGACTTATGTCAATGATCTAGCTTTAATACAAGTTGCTACTCCATTTATAATGACTGATTCTCAAGTAGATCAAATCTGTTTACCATCGGTTAGTGCAGCAACATTAGCTGCTGGTGAATGGCCGGCAGTAGGAACTTCGGTTAGTTAATTTTTTTCATACGTCGATTGCTTTCTTTCTATGATGAATATCGTATACAATAGGTTGTAGCTGTTGGATGGGGCCGATTAACTGATGGTGGATCATTGCCAACAACGTTACAACAAGTAACGGTACAGACAGTAGCTTATACTGCATCAACTTGTTCTCCATTGATCGATGATTGGCACACACAACTTTGTGCTGGAGTATCAGGTGGTGGTAAAGATACATGTCAAGGTGATTCAGGCGGTCCATTGATGATGTTTACATCAAGTAATCAATGGGTGCTTATCGGTTTAACAAGTAATGGCATTGGTTGTGCCGAAGCACTCTATTCAGGTGTTTATACTCGTGTAGCTGCTTTTCAAGATTGGATTAATGGATATACAAATGGCAGTTCAACTGTAGTAGTTTCATCTACCGCATCCAGTGCTACAACAAAGATGACTTCAAATGCTACTGATTTTGCTGCTATTTCACATGGTATTACAATCAAAATGTCATTTATTTCAGCTTTTACAATTATTATATATGAGTTACTAATTGTGTATTGATTTTAAACTGATACATGATAACCTTAATTGTACATATAGAAACTTGGAATCTCAAAACTAAAAACTAGTAGGAACGTTGTTTTTTTTAATATTGGTTTTATTAATGTTTTTTTTTCTAATAAAATGTGAATAAAAGTATCATATGATGCCCAAAAGAAGTGTCAAGAGAATGTCTCAAAAATAGTTCATTGTGTAAATGTCATTTTCGTATTTATTGATACCTTAAATCGATCCTTGACATTCGGAATTTCATTTCAATATCGTTGATCAAAAATATTATTTTCAAACTAAAAAAAAATCAATCATTATTTAAAAAAACGTAGAACTTTCAGCAAATGATTCATAAATTTTTGTTATTTTTATGTAAATTCATAATGCAAATATTTTCACCTACGCTTTTCGTAGTTGACTCATCGAGATTATAACTGGATGAATCATATCGGAACATATTCTTCCAGATATATTTATTGATTATACGTATGTATATTCAATGAGTGAGTTAAAAGCCGTTAAAATTATTTTCTTCCTCTTTGAGATATTGATAAAATAAAATAGAATTCTAATCCTTTGTTGTGAAGGATTACAAGCAATATAGGAGAGTGTACGAACAAAGAAATAGATGAAAGCGAGAATGAAAATATCTGATTTATTTCTTTTTTTTGAGGGTAAAGGATTTATATGACCGTTTTTTTTTTAATGTCATTTGCAGATATCGAATTGCACACCTCAAAGTAAGGCGCACAAAACACATGTATTCAGCGTTATTTTTCATTGCTATATTATGCATTAATATTCATAAAACTAATGCTGTTGTATATTCATGTGATCGTACAGCTAGTTGTGGATGTTCAGTGAATTCAGCTTCGGTAAATCGAATCGTAGGAGGAGAAGATGCTATTGTAGCAAGTTGGAGTTGGACTGTATCGCTACACTTGAATAGTGAAGATCTTTGTGGTGGCACAATTATTTCAGCATATTGGATTATTACAGCAGCACATTGTCTTCAAGGTTATCATCCATCACAAATTTTTATCAATGTTGGCTCATCGACTCTTTCGGGTGGTACAAATAATCCTTCTGTTGCACAGATATTTATACATCCTGGTTTTAATAGTGACACTTATGATAATGATATTGCTTTAATTCAATTAGCAACACCTTTGGATATGACGCATCCATCGATAAGTCAAATTTGTGTGCCATCGGTTAGTTCAGAAATATTATCAATTGGCGAATGGCCACCTTCTCTAACGACTGTAAATACACATGCTTTTCAAAAGGAAAAATCTCCATAGCAAATTTCTTCTTAGGTTATTGCTGTTGGATGGGGTCGAATCTACGAAAATGGGCCTAATTCATGGGCTTTGAAGCAAGTAAGTCTTTCAACTGTTGATTATCGTGTATCAACATGTGGTCCAATACTACATAACCTACGCAATCAGTTTTGTGCCGGTGTGTACGGAGGTGGTAAAGGTAATAATCTTTAATCGCATTGATTGATTCGTTTTACAATAAATTTTCGTGTTTCTATTAGATACATGTCAAGGTGATTCAGGTGGTCCATTGATGATGTTTACATCGAGTGGGCAATGGGTATTAGTTGGTATAACTAGTTATGGTATTGGATGTGCTCGACCAACGAGTGCTGGTATATATACTCGTGTTGCTGTTTATGAAAATTGGATTCGATCAGTTACTGGTGGTGCTTACCAGTCAGTAGTATTCTCATCGGGAAATCATAGTTTTCAAACAACAACGAGCATTCTACTATCATCCTTTGTTCTCTTTCTGTTTGAGCTGTTTTGGCATTAAGTTATTAAACAAATGATCGAGTGTTTTTCTTTGCAAAATTTTTCTCGGTATTGTATAGAAATAAAAGATCTCTCATCGAATCCGTGATTTTTTCTGTAAGCTTAATTTAAATTGTTAGAAGCAATCGTAGGAAGAAACAGCGTTGACGCATTTCTTCATTGAGTTAAAATTTGGCTTCAAGTGTAGACACTTTCATAAATGAAATTTTCGCTGCTTTTCTTTCTTAAAAAAAAATCAAATCAACAACAAGCAAATAGAAGCGCACCTTCTGCCCACCAAAGGCGAGTCGTTTGATTCGAAACATTGAAAAAGAAAAAAAATATGTTAATTCGTCGAAAAATAAGAGAAAGTGAACATACCTACAGACGTATGATGTTATTTTTTGTATTAATACTATGCGTTCTCATTCAACCAAGTGAGCAATTATTATATTCATGCAATTCCACTGCTGTTTGTGGATGTTCGGCTAATTCAGCTTCAGTAACTCGTATTGTTGGAGGAGAAAATGCTGGAGAATCTACTTGGGGTTGGGCTGTTTCGATTAAAATTGGCAATGGTTATCTTTGTGGTGGATCAATTATATCGAGTTCGTGGGTGATAACAGCAGCACATTGTATAGTTACATCGATACCATCACAATTTATAATATATGCAGGTTCACTTTCACCTTGGACTGGTGCTCAAACTAGACGAGCATCTCGAATCATTGTTCATCCAAGTTATAATTCCGGTACATATGAAAACGATATCGCTTTGCTAAAATTGGAATCGCCGTTAATTATGACTGATTCCACAGTTAGTTCAATTTGTATTCCAGCTGTTAGTTCATCATTGCTGTCGTTCGGCGAATGGCCATCGAGTGATACTACTGTAGATATTTATATATTTTCTGAAAGAGAAATAATTTTGAAAAGTTTGTTTTCAAATAGGTTGTTGCAATTGGTTGGGGTAGACTAACTGAAGGTGGTAATACCGCTTCAATTTTACAGCAAGTCACTCTTTCAACTGTTAGCTATTACGTATCAACATGCCGACCATCGATAAGTAATTTTAAATTACAATTATGTGCTGGCGTATCAGGTGGTGGCAAAGATACATGCCAAGGTGATTCAGGTGGTCCATTGATGATGTTTACATCGAGTGGGCAATGGATATTAGTCGGTATAACTAGTAATGGCATTGGATGTGCTCGACCAACAAGTTCAGGTGTTTATACTCGTGTAGCTGCTTTTGAAAATTGGATCAATTCAAGTACCAATGGATCCTATTGGCCTGTTTACTTTTCACACGCTGTTATTTGTCAATCATCGATAATCTATTCAGTTCTGTTCGTTTTATTTTTACTCGATGAGAAATAACTTTCTGTTTGAGAACAGAACAAATCAAATCTATTGACTTCAATAAATGTCGTTTTTTTTACGATGTTGATTTTTCTGAAATGTTTTGCGACAGTGGATCATTTATTCACCGAAGAGTGTACGAAGCCAATAGAATGAAATAAACAGGTATGTGTTCGTGTAATAATAGAAAAATATTAATATAGATCAAAGTGTGAAGCGTACGTGTTTTCTTTTTGGAAAGAAAAAGAAGAATTTGTAAAGGCAATATTAATTATTTTGAATTTTCGTCGTTTATTATGTAAATAAAAAAAACGAAACTGAATTTATTAGCTTGATTTTATTATGAAATAGTTGATGAAGAAAGCTTTTATTTTTGTTCTGCCACTTCTAAAGAATGAATGAAGACGGGATTTTTAAAAAAAACACACTTTCGTTGTCATAGATTATTCGGAAGAGCGAATGCGATTTTGCTAGCATATTGAATAAACAACAGTGCGCATTTCTGCTTCAAGTACGCACTTTTTTGAATTGACAACAACAAAAAACTCTTTCTACATCTGCACATACATATATAGATGGAAGAAAAAGGTTTTGTTTTCATTTTAGATTTCGCCATTCGATGAGATGCGGAATATGTGCACAAATAAAATGCTTTGGATTTCAATATTAATTCTTTTAAATGTTATCAAAATAACTGAGCAAACAACTTATTCATGTAATCCAGCTGCATCATGTGGATGTTCAAGCGCTGGTACAGCAACATTGAATCGAATTGTTGGCGGTGAAAATGCTTCAGTATCAACATGGGGTTGGGCAGTTTATCTTTATATTGGCAGTGGTTCTCTTTGTGGTGGATCGATTATCTCAAGTTCATGGGTTATTACAGCAGCACACTGCGTTCGAGGTGTTAGAGCATCACAAGTTAAAGTGTATGCTGGATCTATCCAGCGCGGATATTATGCGCAAATGTCAACAGCATCATGTCTTGTTGTACATCCGAGTTATGATGCTTCAACATATGTATATGATATTGCTTTAGTAAAATTAGCATCGCCTTTCTCAATGAACGATTCTCGACTAAGTCAAATTTGTTTGCCATCAGTTAGTTCGGCGACACTTTCGACTAGTGAATGGCCTGCAGTAGGCACCTATGTGAGTACTTGTCAGAAATGCGTCATTTTTCTCGATAGTTCTTTGTCTTATTCAATAGGTAGTAGCGGTTGGATGGGGTCGTCTCAATGAATCTGGCTCACTACCAACAACACTTCAACAAGTAACCGTACAAACTATTGCTTACAACGGCCCTACTTGTACCCCATCAATGCGTAACTGGCAAGTTCAACTCTGCGCTGGTGTATCAGGTGGTGGTAGAGATACATGTCAAGGTGATTCAGGTGGTCCTTTGATGTGGTTCACGTCAAATGTGTGGGTACTTGTTGGTTTAACAAGTAGTGGTATCGGATGTGCTCGGGCAACGAATGCAGGTGTATATACACGTGTAGCTGCTTTTCAAGATTGGATAAATTCAACTGTAAATGACCCAACTTGTGATTCAACATCAATGTATAAACTTTCTAGTTCGGTCTTATTTTTTCTCACTCTCAGTACTCGATTTTTTAAATATATTTGAAAAAAATGCATCTTTTATTCGTGATACTCCGGTTTTTTTTTTCGAAAAAATAAAAGTATAACATTGATTTATTTATTCAATTGAGTCTTTTATACTCAATATCAAAAGACTTAATGTCAGTTCTCTTCTTCAACTGTCATTCTAATGGAATCTAACTAAATTTCTTGAGAGTAAACCTTGAAATGACATAAATAATTGTCATGTCTTTATAGAATGCTACCCAAATAATATAAAATTAAACAAATCATCTGTTTATTTTCGTAAAGAAAATCCGTTTCGAGTACGGATATGTGTAGTATGATTCGGAAATGGAAATAAACACGAGATGCACAAATTATCGTCACTTCCGACATAGTACGTAGGCAGAAAGGAACAAAAGTTCAATCAAATAGAAGGGCGTATCTCGTGAACTTCTTTTTATTTTATATTCGTCATTGTACAATAATAATATAGAAAAAAAGCACAAAGTGCAATCAATCAATCAAAAGCAATTGTTGATTGATTTGCATAATTTTCAATAATCATTCATAGAGATTCGTTTGTCATAACGGAACAGTCTTATAGTCATGAAGAAATAAATAAGAAGAAAAGACGATTATTAATGGAAATTTAAGAAAATGAAGAATGATGAAAAAGAAAATCATTGTTTGATTTATTATTCGTACGGACAGTATTTGCGTTTGTAAAAAGAAAAGAACCAGTGAAAACCATTATACAAAATCACCCACAAGATCAACATTTCTTGTTATTTATATATTGTTAACAGAAAGTGCGTTTAACGAGTCAAAATCATTCAAAAGCAAGTCAACCAAGTGATTAGTTCTTTTTAATTTTCTACTTTTGGAATATTTCCGATTATTATTACTATGATTATTTTAGTAAATTTTGACAGAATGATATAACTAATGATAAAAAACGACGATGTTAAGGAATTCTATATATCGTAGTTTCTTTCTCTTCCTTCTTTTTTCTCTTAATCTGCGAATCTTCTTGTTACTAAATTATAGAAATTCTCTGTGACTTCTAAAGAACGAAAGAGAAGAAAATATATAACAAGCGTTCATAAGTAGTTAGAAACGTTCGCTGTAAGAAAAGAAAACGTTAACTACCAGTTTAAATACACATCTTCATCGTAATTTTCTCAACATCGTATTAGACATCAAGAAACTATTATCCTGCATCTATATCTCGTTCGAGAAAAAAAACACACATACACACACACACGATGTTATCTATGTGTCGTTCACATTCCAGTAAGTTATAACATGATTTTCTTATATCTATTCAATTAATATTTACGCATGACAAGGTCAAATTTACTATTTTCGATCAATGTCCTTGCGAATAAACCGTTTGTTTTCTATTTATACCTCAGACATCCTGTCAGCGTTAACTTTATACACCAGACAATAGAGGATATCCTACGCACAAGCTCATTAGTACAAAGTTCTCTTCTGTTTTGTTTTGTTTTTCATTATGTTTCAAGTACAAGTCACGATATAAGAACACGGTTCGATTCTTTTTAATATAATGACTGTTGTTAGAAACAAGTATCCAATTGAGTTTTAGTTAATTGCTTAGACAAGAATTGTATAGCAAGTAGTCTAATAGTAGATAATAATCATAACACTAATGATAACTCTCAAGCAGAAAACACAACTTATTCATGTGTTTATCTGAAGAAGAAAAAAAAATTAACTGAATTTACGTTTATTTTCCATAGTCAATAGATAAGTTTAGTTCATTTTTAAGAATAGTCATGTCGATAAGATGCGACAATGCAAATCTTGAAATAATTACTGACGTCAAAGCATTTGTTGACTTATTTTTTTTTCTCTTTGTGACATCACTCTAGTCTAAAAGCAATATTTGACTAAAACCAGAACATTTTATTTTCTTTTGTTCGTCAATCTATCTATCGATCTCTCAATAGACTAAATTCTTATTCGAAAAATTGAATTAAATATACATATACATTTTTTTTGTTGTAATCGGAAATGTGAATATAATCAAAACATAGTCCATAAGAAAAAAAAAACAAGTAGATATAAACAAAACAACTGCGTCATATGCATATAAAATCGACGAAATTCGTTTTCTTTTTCGGGTATTGTTTTGATTGTTATTCATATATATTTAGTTTGTTATGTGGTGGTGGTGGAGGAGGAAGCGAAGAATAAATAAGAGAGAAGCCTCAAGATACTACATGGGCAAATCAAATGATCATATGGATATTATCTATTGATTATTATTAGACGAAATCTGCCGAGGGGTAATCAGAGATCAAACCGAGTCTTTGAGAAACCCTTCGTCAATGAAAAAGAAAAACGGGAAGAAAATGATTGACGAGACATGACTTGAAACAAGCCAATTTGTATTCTCTTATTTCTTGTTTTTGCGTAGCTGTTAATAGTCAAAGAAAAATATAAAAATAAAAATCTAATAACATATCGAATGAATGACATCTGTTCACTTTCACATGTTTCAACAAATAGAAAACAAATTTTTTCTTCTTCTCTTTTGATTACATATGAAATGACAAAAAAACGTACTAATATTATATCAGAAGATGTTGATAATTGACATGCAAAACGCATTATTCGATTGATTTTCTTCTTATCTCAATCATTACTTTTTAGCAAACTGTTAAAACGTTTCGGTAAGTTTATTGGCAACGATCTAGGAGTCTCTCAGTATTCCAAATGCCGATCAGACAGCAGACTATTTTTTTATGCTGCTGCTGTTGTTGTTGCTGTTAGTATTACTATTATTTTCTTCTTTTTCTCACATTGCATTTTTCTGTCTAGATGTTATCCATCTCTCAGCTCTTATTTCTCTTCTTATACGTTACAATCGATGAAATAATTAGCTGTTTACTGTTGATTGAAGTTTTTTTTTTCGCTTGTCAGTTTTTCTTTGGATGTATATAGTAGAAATTGGACGCTAGAAATAGCCAAATTCGAGGAAAAAATAGAGGAAAAACCAGAGAAAACGACCTTAGAAGAGAAATACATAGACGGAGATAGGAATGGAGAGAGGGGGAGAGAGAGAGAGAACGGGGAGCAGATGTCTACAATGATAAGGATGTTTTGGTTAATTCCCAACGACTA
>ERZ778027.422-NODE-422-length-101449-cov-11.464939_pt1 | contig 101449 bp, 122 predicted proteins | sample MGYA00375757_ERZ778027 | MGnify/ENA primary metagenome ERZ778027 (study PRJEB29350, sample SAMN05389817) | bioreactor metagenome | isolation source: Ammonium sulfate bioreactor | place: South Africa: University of Cape Town | collected 2014-02-18 ...
TCCGTTACACATATTCGATAAATTAAAATTTGAATTGTGTGTTTAGACTCTATCTGTTAGCTGAAGGTCGTGTTGCATATTTTGGATCAACAGAAAAAGCTCAAGAATTTTTTGGGAGGTATATTGATCAAAATAGAAAACTTTCTTTGTGTTATTATTTTATTTTCAGTTTGAATTTTGAAGCACCAATGAATTACAATCTAGCTGATTTTTATATTCAAACATTAGCTATTGTTTCACATGATCGAGAAAATTCACTTGCTCGAGTTGAAGTAAGACTGATTGGGAAGATATATACTTAACGGTATCGTTTTGTTTTTGTTTTCATAGAGTATTTGTGATAAGTATGAACAATCAAGAATATACGCCCGATATGTTGCTGAAGCGGAACAGTATCATGAAATCGATGATGATCAATCGGAGTCAACTCATGGTTTATTTAAAAAATCTTCAAAGTACGATCATTTTTTTAAAAGTGCAATTGAAAATTGTTTGTTTAGATTCAAAGCAAGTTTTTGGACTCAATTACGTTGGTTATTTTGGCGATCATCGATTGATACATTTCGTAATCCGATCAAATTCCGTTTTAGCCTGTTTCTGGCTATACTCGGTGGAATTATCTATGGTCTTCTTTTTCTACGATTAGAATACAATCAAACAGCATTTCAAAATCTATCGGCAATTATACTTATGTTAATCATCGATGCTGGTTTTACTCAAGTACAAAAAAATGCAGATGTAATTGAAATAATCTTCGATTGAATAATTCATTTCTGTCATTTTATAGGCATACAGTCGAGAAATGCCACTGTTTATCAAGGAACACGATGATGGAATCTATCGAACGATACCTTATTATGTATCAAAAATGTGTTTGGAAATGCCAACTACCGCTTTCACAACATTTCTCATCGGAACAATCGTCTATTGGATGTCAAATTTATATAATAGTGTACAACGATATTTCATTCTACAAGGTATTCTTATCCTGTGTAGTATGGTTTCATTATCAATTGGTAAGTGCAAATGATTGTTAGGATAAAGTTTCAATTTTTTGTTTTCCAGGAGCATTTATCGGAATTGCTGTTGCAAATCCTGATATTGCTGGTGCACTATTAGTTCCTGTTGTTCTTCCTCTTCTCGTTTTTGCTGGATTTTTTATCAATACACGGTAAATTTCCATTGAACTAAAGAAACAGACACACATCGACATTTCTTGTTTAGATCAATTCGTAATTGGCTCATTTGGATAAAATATATTTCTTGGCTGTACTATTCGAATGAAATGGCAATGATCAATCAATGGCGAGATGTGACATATTTAGAATGTAATCAACCGGCTAACATGACATGTATTAGCAACGGTCTCGAAATAATTGCATATTATGGTTTTAATATTGTTCGTAAAATTGTTTTTTTTTGTCAGCATTGAAAACAAACGAAGATGATTGTGTTTTCTAGGATCATTACTATCGAAATTTGGGTATATTACTAGCACTATTCGGTGGTTTTCGTATTGCTGCATTGATTGCTCTAGCGCTACGAGCACGATTTCAACGACAAGTTGGTTAACTGTATATTCATGTGAATTTTTAAAAATTTTTGAAAAGTTAAAGTCAATTAAATAAATATCGCAATATTCTGTTAAAGAAAAAAAACACACGTTCTTAACTTGTTTAATTAATCTTGAGTTAGTCATTTATTGTGCAATATCAACCTATATATTGATCGCATAAACGATCTATACGTACATACACGAAATAAACGTTTTCTGCACTTTTCAATCGTTATTTACATATTAAAATCATTGTTTTGCTTCGCTAATTTCGATAAGCTATCGTAGGTACCTTTTTAGATCAAAACATGCGCATCTTGACCGAATGTATTGATAATAAGCTTACTTTTACAAATAAGCTATATCATATTTGTATTAATTATTCTTTAACGCGTATTTGCTAACGATCAGTTTTTCTTCTTGTAGTAAGCAATGCTCGATACTAAATCAATAATAAATCATCTTCATAATCCTCCAATTAACACATTAGGTGATATTGTTCGACGACAGGTATATTTCCATAATTTACTAATTATACCATCGTCACTTCGCTCGTTAACTCAATTTAGAATCCAGAATGGCGATCACACAACTACGTACAACAGCGAGATCCTGTTTGGCATCAATATCTACGAAGACAAGCTGATCTACCTGTTCAATCAGGTATTCCTTATGGAAAGAGACGAAAACCAAATCATCAAGTTGTGATGTATAATAATAACAACGACGATGATGATGACTTAGGTGTCACTGAAATGAATTTAAATTCTCCACCAACTACTCTTACATGGCTTTATCTTCAAGCAACAGCACCACCACAAGATAAAGGTATTAAACGATCAATTACGAAAGCTCTTTGTCCATCGAAGGAAGTTGGAGAATCAAAGATGCTACTCAAAGGAGGTCAGAGACAGTTTTAAATCGAGAGGATCATTACGAAAGAGATCTCTGTTTTAGTAAGTGGTATTGCAAAGCCAGGTCAATTAGTAGCAATAATGGGCGCAAGTGGTGCTGGTAAAACAACATTGATGAATATTTTGACAAGTCGTCGACCAGGCACGTTAGAAATTGAAGGTGAAGTTCGAGTAAATGGAACAAATATGGGTCGAAATATCAATCGAGTCTCTGGATATGTTCAACAAGAGGAATTTTTCATTCCTTCTTTAACTACTCGACAACATTTACGTTTTCAAGTATTTGTTTATGAATTCGAATTCAATTATATTCGGTTGATTCATTTAGGCAATGCTTCGATTACCTCGCTATTTAACAAATGTACAACGTGAAAATCGAGTTGAGCAGCTGCTAGATATAGTAACAGAGTACTTTCAACTGTTTTCTATCTGTTTATTTTCAATAGCTCAATTTACGAAAAGTACAAAACACAATGATCGGCCAGCCAGGTCGCATTAAAGGTCTATCCGGTGGAGAAAAACGGCGCTTACTATTTGCTTCTGAGGTATGTTCACCCCGTTATATATGTACAATGGGCTTTATTTATCTGTTATTAGATTCTTTGTGATCCATCATTATTATTCGCTGACGAAGTAATAGTATAGACTCTAGCTGCAATCATTTGTTGTCATGTTTAGCCCACCACAGGTCTTGATAGTAGTATGGCATTTATCATATGTGAGATGATGCGTGGATTCTGTAGTCAAGGAAAAACCATTGTTTGTACAATTCATCAACCATCGAGTGAAATCTTTGAATTGTTCGATACGTATGTTTCGTTAGATATATTTGATAAATAAAAATTTGAATTGCGTGTTTAGACTCTATCTGTTAGCTGAAGGTCGTGTTGCATATTTTGGATCAAGAGAAAAAGCTCAGAACTTTTTTGCGAGGTATATTGATCAAAATAGAAAACTTTCTTTGTTTTATTATTTTATTTTCAGTTTGAATTTTGAAGCACCAATGAATTACAATCTAGCTGATTTTTATATTCAAACATTAGCTATTGTTTCACATGATCGAGAAAATTCACTTGCTCGAGTTGAAGTAAGACTGATTGGGAAGATATATACTTAACGGTATCGTTTTGTTTTTGTTTTCATAGAGTATTTGTGATAAGTATGAACAATCAAGAATATACGCCCGATATGTTGCTGAAGCGGAACAATATCATGAAATTGATGATGATCAATCGAAGTCAACTCATGGTTTATTTAAAAGATCGTCAAAGTACGATCAATTTTTTTTAAGTACGATTGAAAATTGATGGTCTCATGAATTGTTTAGATTCAAGACTAGTTTTTGGACTCAATTACGTTGGGTATTGTGGCGATCATCGATCGACATATTTTATAACCCGTTTAGACTCCGTTTAAGTGTAGCTACCTCTATCATCACAGCAATTCTCTATGGCCTGATCTATCTACGACTGGAATACGATGAGAAAGCTTTTCAAAATCATTCAGCAGTGTTACTCATGTTAATCATTGATATTAGTTTTAGTCAAATACAAAAAAGTGCGGATGTAATAAGATTGTTATTCGATTTAGTCGACTATTTTATGTTATCTTTTTTTAATTCTCTAGCTCTATAGCCGAGAACTACCGATAGTTCTTAAAGAGCATGATGATGGAATCTATCGACTGCTACCTTATTGTTGGTCAAAGGTATGCGTAGAAGTACCAACGATAACATTAATCGTATTTCTCATGGGAACAATTGTTTATTGGATGACAAATCTGTATAATAGTGTAAAACGATATTTTATTCTACAAGGTATTCTAGTTTTGTGTGGTCTGGTATCATCATCAATTGGTAAAATCAAACAGAGATATGATTGTTTTAATAGACAAACTGATATTTGTGTTTTTCAGGAGCACTTCTCGGACTTGCTGTTGGAGATGCTGATGCTGCTGGTAATTTACTAGTAGCTGTCTGTCTTCCGCCTCTTATTACCGTTGGATTTTTCGTCAACATACAGTAGATTTTCATTGAAGTAATGAAACAAACAAGCACACATCGAAATTTCTCTTCTAGAACGATTTCTAATGTGGTTATTTGGATAAAATATATTTCTTGGTTGTACTATTCGAATGAAATGGCAATGATCAATCAATGGCGAGATGTGACATATTTAGAATGTAATCAACCGGCTAACATGACATGTATTAGCAACGGTCTCGAAATAATTGCATACTATGGTTTTAATATTGTTCGTAAAATTGTTTTTTTTGTCAGCATCGAAAACAAACGAAAATGATTGTGTTTTCTAGGATCATTTCTATCGAAATTTGGGCATATTATTATTATTATTCATTGGTATTCGCATCATTGCATGGATTGTTCTATATCTACGAGCACGATTTCAACGACAAATCGGTTAACTCTAGATTCATGTATTTCTTTTTTTTTTCATTTATCGATTCATCGAATTGAACGCTAAGTAAAAAAACTATGCACAGTACACACTATTGCGTGCATAAAATTTTCACGTAATATTCTCGATTTCTTTCTTTTTTTTTCGTTTCTCTTTCTTCTTGCCATATCGATCTGCATTACATCTTACCTTGATTTTGCGCATGTATGAAGAGAATAATGATGGTGATCACCATCATCATCTCACCTATACATGTATATGCGTCATCGATCGAGAAAGAGAGAGAAAATGCGAGAGAGTATGCATAACGCGGGTATATTTACGCGATTGCTTACCGATCATTTTATTTTCTGAGTTAAACTTTCGATTACGCTACATTCTCATCGAATATGTCTCGTAACCAACGAAGCAAAGCTATCGGCATCGATCTAGGTACAACATATTCTTGTGTTGGTGTGTTTCAACATGGTAAAGTTGAAATCATAGCCAACGATCAAGGAAATCGAACAACACCGTCGTATGTTGCGTTTACGAATACGGAACGATTAATTGGTGATGCCGCCAAAAATCAAGCAGCAATGAATCCATCGAATACGGTTTTCGATGCTAAACGTTTGATAGGTCGACGTTTTGATGATGATACGGTTCAAAAAGATATCAAACTCTGGCCATTTAAAGTCGTCAGTGGAAAAGATCGAAAACCATTTATCGAAGTTGAATATAAAAACGAAAGAAAGGTAATTAGAATTTAGTTATCGTGTTATATCTTTGCAAGAATTAACAATTTTTTATTAGATTTTTTCTCCTGAAGAAATCTCTTCGATGGTTTTAACTAAAATGAAAGAAACTGCTGAAGCTTTCCTAGGAGGTACAATTCGACAAGCTGTTGTCACTGTTCCGGCTTATTTCAATGATTCACAACGTCAGGTAAAGATTATTGAAAACAAATTAATATCCACCGTTTCGTACATATTTATTTTCGATTATATTTTCAAGCGAACAACACATAGGGAAGGAAGGAGAGACGGGAAAAAATCATTGTGTGTAGGCTTTCATATTTGATGTAGAAGAGAGAAAACGAAAAAAAAAGTGATGACTGTGGTAGGTGTTTTGGTTTTAACGTGTCAAAAACAAAACAAGCTGAAGAAGTTTCGAGAATATTCGATGAATCAATAAGTTCACGAAAACAAATGACGTTTGTTGTTTTTTTTTCGAAATTTAGGCAACGAAAGACGCTGGTACTATTGCGGGTCTTGATGTTCTTCGAATTATCAATGAACCAACAGCTGCAGCACTTGCCTATGGTCTTGAAAAGAAACTTCAACGTGATCAAAATATTCTCATTTATGATCTTGGCGGTGGAACATTTGATGTTTCAGTTTTAACAATCAGCGGAGGCGATGTAGGTGGATCAGTTTTCGAAGTCAAAGCTACAGGTATGAAGAAATTTATAATTTGTTCTATTTTTATTGTTCTTGTTTAGCGGGTGATACACATTTAGGTGGCGAAGATTTCGACAATCGTTTAGTTCAACATTTTGCTGACGAATTTCGTCGTAAACACGGCAAAGACATCTCACGCCATACGAAAGCCGTACGACGTTTACGAAGTGCATGTGAACGAGCTAAACGAACGTTATCATCATCGACAAGTGCTTCAATTGAAATCGATTCACTTTTCGAAGGTATCGATTTCAATACGCAAATCAGTCGAGCACGATTCGAAGAATTAAATATGGTAAATGGATTCCTATCGAATCATTAGCATAATATGTTTTTTTTTTATTTTCGTAGGATTTCTTTCGAAGTACACTTGGTCCTGTTGAACAAGCATTACGCGATGCCAAATTACAGAAACGTGATATCGAAGAAGTTGTTCTAGTTGGTGGTTCAACACGCATACCTAAAGTTCAACAATTACTCTCGGATTTTTTTAATGGTAAACCATTGAATAAAAATATAAATCCTGACGAAGCTGTTGCTTATGGAGCGGCCGTACAAGCTGCTATACTCACTGGTGATCAAAGTGAAATGATTAAAGATGTTCTACTTATTGATGTAACACCATTATCAATGGGTATTGAAACAGCTGGTGGTGTGATGACAAAATTAATTGAACGTAACCAACGAATACCATATAAAAAAGGACAAACATTTACTACTTATGCGGATAATCAAGTAGGAGAATTGTTTTCGATCGAGAGAGAGAGAGAGAGAGAGAAAATGCTGAATATATAATTTTCTAGCCAGCAGTTACGATTCAAGTCTATGAAGGTGAACGTTCAATGACAAAAGATAATCATCTACTAGGTAAATTCGATCTCGAAGGTATTCCACCGGCACCACGTGGTGTCCCACAAATTGAAGTAACATTCGATATCGATGCAAATGGTAAAACGAAAATTTCATATCATTCATATTTATTCTCATTGTTTTCATTTTGTTTTTCAGGTATTTTGCATGTAACAGCTGAAGACAAGAGTACAGGCCGAAATAAGAAGATCGAAATCAAAAATGATAAAGGTCGTTTGAGTCAAGCCGAAATTCAACGTATGGTCAACGATGCTGAACAATATCGCGAAGAAGATGAACATGCACGTGAACGTGTCAATGCACGAAATCGTTTAGAAACATATTTATACTCATGTAAACAAGCTGTTGAGAATTATAATGGTTCAGCATTGACTGATTCGGATAAATCAAGTGTGATCAATGCTTGCGAAGATATGCAACGTTGGTTAGATCGAAATCAATTGGCTGATAAAGACGAAATCGATCATCAATATTCGCAATTAGAAAAGAAATGTCAACGTATAATGACGAAAATGCATGCCGGTGCTGGTGGACAACAGTATAGCCGAAGTGGAAGCCATACGAATAATGGACACTCAGGTCCACGTGTAGAAGAAGTTGATTAAAATTGAACGCAATTAACTTTATCTCTGTTTTTTTCTGTGAATAAAAATTCGCGAAATAAAGAAGAAAACTTTAAATAAATTCTTTTGCTTTTATTTTCTAAACGACATAACGAACTGTAACAATGAAAATGAAACAAACAAAAAACAATAACGGGACCAATGGCAATTCCATTTATTTGCTTAAACGTTTAATGTTTTTTCGTTTTTGAAGACGTTCTTTGGCGCCAAGTTTCGCACCTCGATTAGCACCACGTTTAGCAGCGCCAACGATTTGTTCAAATTGACCTTTGAATTGACCACGTTTTCTAAATAAAAATACTCAGTAGAAAACTATTCATGTCTCAATTATCTCCAAAATACCTTTTATTGAGTGCGTTGAAATCGAGTTTGATATACGCGTATGGATCGTGTTTATTCGATAGTTTTCGATCGCCACCCGCTCCACGCTAAATCGAATAAATAACTACAAACAAGGGATGAAACATATCGAGAGTTTTACTTTTGATTTGTACGCGTCTCCCGGTCGTTTTTGTTTATTCGGTTGATTCAATGGTCGATGAATACCACTGCCACCAGCTAAAATAGATTATGCATTTTTCTTAGTTGCAATTTTTTTTTATGTCTTCCATCGTACCTCGATATTTCGAATGAACACTTTGACTTTGTTTATCATTGAATTGATAAGCATCATCTTCATCATCATCGTCGTCATCATCATCATCGAAAGTACGTTTACGTTTATTCTTCGCTCGTTGACTTAATGAGAGTGTTTCCATGAGACCTTTGATATCTTCTCGATTGAATTCATCTTCATCATCATCGTCATCATCACCGCCACCACCACCTTGCTGTTTATCGTCATCGTCAATATCGATGATCAAACGACCGTCAGGTGCCGTTCGAAAACGTGAATTTTGTCGTTTATTCTTCGCTGCTTGTTTCATCGATTCAGCTTCTTTGTTTGTCAATGGTTTTGTTGCTGAAAAACAGACGAATAAATATCATTTTCTATTTGAAAGTCAAAACGAATACTTACCATAAATACTTCGAGCTGCTTTGGCTTCTGTTAAATCAATTGGATCATCATTTTCCGTTTCTTTAATCCATAAAGCGCGTTGTTGTTTTCGTCGTTTCATACTTGCCGTTGTTCGTGCTGTTGCAATCGTTCGACTATCGTCCATATCAACGACGCCATCGTTATCATCATCGGAATCATCAAGTAATTGATCGATAGTTAATTTCGGTCGAACAGTAAATGTTGTTTCATTGTCATCAACAAATTCGTCTTCATCATCGACTTTTGTGATCACACTTTGACCAATAGTTGATGTACCTTTACGACGACGTTCTTTACGTGCGTACATTTTATTAATATAAGATAATTGAGTATGAAAACTTGATGGAAATAGATCACGAAGAGTTTCGAAACTAGAAACAACAACAACAATGATAATGTCACGAAATTGTTTGAATGAATCTGATTTACCCGAAGATTTTAATTAATTTTTGAAGGATTAATTTTAATTTCGAACGATAGGTAAAACCATTTTCATCTCGCATTATTGTCAATGATTTTACCTAGACAAAAAACAAGCAGTCGAATTTCTGCGTATGTGTGTCTCTAATTAATTACTAATTGTTCGATATATTTCGAAAGAACAGTTTCATTGAAAATAATTAAAAGAACTCGACAGAAACTTAATGCTGATTGAACAACTTGTCGTTCTGTTGATTGAAGAACGAGTATTAATGTTGATAGAAGTTCATCAACAATTGTTCCAGCTAGATTCTCTCGAAATTCCAATGCCAAACGACTGAGTGCAAGTAATGTTGCTGAGATCATCGATGGCGAATGCGGATTAACGAGACCAGCCATTAGAAAATGAAAAAATCCAGTTAGAGAATCTAAATTCAAATCAATCGATTGATTTCTCAATTTAAAAATCAAAGATAGTTCTTTTTTTTACCGATGAATGATTGTTCACTGAGTGACGTCCAAAGACGTGTGCATTTAATTAATAATAAATAAGCATCATGTCGTGTTCGACTATTAATTTCATGTAAACATTGAACACACTAGTTTAACGATAAAAAAAACATGTTTCGAGATTTGTCAATTGAATTTTACTTGTGGAACGATTTGTTTTATTCGAGCAACGGTTTGATTCGATTTCATATCAAGTAAACTTGATAGGCAACGAAGTTGAGGCTAAATAAACAAGCAAATGAATTGGAAATAGGATCATAATGAATCAACGAACGCCTTTCAAAGCCGATTGAGATTGTGTCAATGCTAAAAGTAAATGTTCGATTAAGAAATTCGAACGAGTTTCATTGAGAAATTGTTGAATGGTTGGTGTTGAACATGTGCAGAGTTCTTCAAGAATTCGATAGGATTTTTTCATCACACTTCGTTTCGTATTCTAAATTTAAATCGATTGATTTTTCCATTGTATTTTATTTCGAATAGCTAATTACTGTTGAAAATAAATGTTTTAATTTATCTTCGAGTGATTGTAAACGTTTGTCATCCAAATATGGAATTAATACTAAGATAATATCGAGTAAATAGACTCTTGAAAATTAAATTTAAAAATTAGATTTCAAACAAAAAAAAACTATTGATTTACAATGTTGTTTGATCTAAATCCGGATTTTGTAATTTTTCTAATGATTTATCAAAAAATGATTGACACAATGTCAAATCTGTTATTGTTAAATAACGTTTGATCGTTTCGAATACACTTTGTCGAACAGGATCACGTGATTGATTCCATTTTTCAGTTGTATAAAGATTGAACAATAATGGAAGATAATTTTTTGCGTATTTACTCATTTCTTGACGATCAGTTTCTATTGAAACAAATAATAAGAATTTCTTTTATTCGATATCTGAATTTACCATTCGTAGTTTTCGATGTTAAATTTCTCAAGCCAGCCAAGAGATACAAACGTAGATCCGGTCGTTTTGTCAACGATGTACCAATACCTTTAGCAATTAATTTCAAACTTGTTGACATATCCGTTGGATATGAACAATAACCAGGAAATAATGACCAAAGTTGATCTTGTAACGTGAATAGAACTGTTGAATTTGTTTGATCACCTTTTTCTTTGAGATTATCAGCTGCAGAAGAAAAAAACGAAATACAATTATTATCAAAAAAAAAAAGTCATTTTCAAATTGAAATCAACCTGTTGTTTGTAATTGAAAAGCAACTGGCAAAAAATACGAAACAAAATGACTTAATTCCGTATGAGAAATATTATCTCTTAATAATGGTAATAACCATGATTGTTCTAATTGAACATCTTTAATTGTTCCTGTTAAATTCAATGGTATGATTGAAAGTACTTTCTCAGGTCCGAACACATGGATTGCTTTGCCAACAGCTGAATCTAATTCAGCAAGAAATGAAAAATCTTTTGTCGAACGAAGACCAGCCAATGATGCTAAACAATTTCGACAGAATTCAAATGAATCTTTGCCCATTAATTCGAACATATCACCGAGTAAATGAAGAACATAATTCCATGATAATGTATACGCATATGTTAGACCATGTTCGACAATTTGAAATAATTGTTTTAACAATGGAGTGTTTCGTAAAGATTCAACTTGTGGTTTTAAGATGGTTTTTATGACGGTTTTTAAGACATTCGTTGCTTTGATTTGAACACGTTTGTAAACCGATAGAAGACATTCGTTGACACATATTTCAAATAATTTCGAAATATAATTCAAACAATTTGCTGATTCAGCTCGATGAAATGCGCAATAGGCACGAGAGATTCCATCTAACCAAATGACCATTTGTTGTTGATCATTTTTTGCTGGTTGTCGATCTAATAATGTTTGAAGAACACGTGCGTTGACTTGAATCATCGATGCATTGGTTTTCGTTGTGCCTAGAGTTGTTTTAGAAAATTGTGATATTCGATCGAATTCTTTTGGAAATGTTGCTGCTGTTGTTGACGGTAGCTCGAGCGATGATGATGATGATGGTTGTATTGATGCTAATAATTGAAGTTTGGCAGCATCACGATATTTAGTTCGTGTTGGATTCGATGAACTAGCACCGTGTTTTTTCCATTTCGGAACTTGTTTTGAATTGGTATTATTTAAACGTACTCTCATCTGAAAAACACAAAAACAAACACACTTTGTTTACGAAATGATCAAAAAGAAAATTCTTGGCTGAGAAAAATAGCAAAACAATTTGTTATCACAGAGTTTCTTCGGCATCGTAGAAAGTATCCTCGTTATCATCGTCTACTGCGGTATTATTATTTGCATCTCGATTCACTCGTCGTTGCCAATGTGTTCCTTGCCAATAGACTTTGCCACATGGACGACATACGTAAAATTCTGTATACGAACGATAATTTCTCAATGTTAAACCGGTTAAAACAATTGGAACTGTTTCTCCAATTAATCTGTTTTGTTCAATATCAATTTTTTTCGATTGATAATTAATTAATTCTGGTTCGAGATCTTCGAGAGAATATTCATTGATTTTACAGAATAATAAACGCATATCAGCAGCATCGACAATTTCATATCCGTCACCATTGCATAGCTAAATATACATTGAATCGAGATAAAAAAATGGAAGATCTCCACAGAATTAAGATCAGTTCTTACAGTGCATCGACTAAAGATATCTTCAGGTAGAACTTTCACATTGAAATGATCGAGAACAGCACGACATTGTAGTTTAGCAGGAACATTTAAAGGCGGTTGCCAACAACGGCCTTCGCCAGCATTGGATCGTAACTATGAAATCAAAATTTTGGGATGCTCAATTTTTCTTTTGAAATAACCTACGAGATTATAAGGACCGCCACGAGATAAAATAATACGATTTTCAGCTCGAGCGTACTACAAAAGTTGTTTGATGAATAGTTTGCTAGATAGCTTTAGTTACTCGTATAGCATCCGAATGTGGATCTTCATCTTTTAAGATAATTGTATCACAACCAGCTGTACGTAATTCTTTGCCTAGACCGTGAAGCATATTATCAACGACAAATTTAATTTGATTCGGTCGAAGAGTTTCACCCGAGTTCTACAAATTTGAAAAATAAAGAGATCAATCGAATAATTTAATCTTGTTAAACATACAGCTGTGATCTCAGGTGATGATTGTTCGACTGATTCCGAGTGATTTTCATTGGCATCAACGAAATTTATATCAATCTGTCGAGCAATAGTAGAATCGAGTTTTTTCGGTTTCCTGCCTCGATATGATTGAATATAATTCGATGATGGATAAGAACGCAGTAAAAATCGATAGACATCAATCAAACAAAAAGCATCCATTGCTAAATAAATTCATTCAAAATATGAATTCGTTTTCCAATTGAATTTTTTTTTACCAGCATAAAGACTTTGTGCATTTCGTAATGGTCGTCTTTCCCAATTCGAACATTGTTCGGATTTATTCAACGGTTTTCCAAAACATAATCGAACTAATTCACTAAGTCCTTTATCTTTGCCTGTCGATTGACCGTACGGATATATCTCTGAACTGATTTCATTTTGTACCAGACATAGATCGAGTAAGGTTTGACCTGACATGAGTGCGCGTTCGAAAATTGGATACGAAGCAATGAGCATAGATGCATCACTTTTAAAACCATAGCCTAGATGTTTTGTTGAGGTTTTATTTTAAAAAGAAAACAGGCCAAAGAACACTTACAAAGTAATGTCACATGTTCATTGTTGAATAAACGATGGGCTAATCGTTGTTGTTGATCGGTTTGACATGTACGAAAAAAATTGAGCAAATCAAGAAGATAGATTTCGTTATCGAATGCAAGTTGCATGATACTGATGCGTTGTTTCGATTTAGGTGCATTGATAAAGATTGGTTTCCATTCACCTAAGAGAGATATTTGTGTGAGAATTAAGAAAAACAAATCATTTTACAATCGAGGCCAATGATCAGTTCTTCGTTTGGATTTGCAAATAGACGAGTTTCTAAACGTTCGTATGTCAATTCCGAATCGACAAAAGTTATTTGATCAACTCCAAATGGCAGTTTGTAATATTCAATCTCAGTCTTTAATTCATTGGAATTCGTTGTTTTCGGTGCAGAATTTTGTTTAAGATGAAGATATTGTTGAACCTTATCATAACAAAACGTTTTTTTTTCTATTTTTAAATACACAAAGCCTACCCATGTTGGTAATTTATCATGCGATAGATTTAATTGATTCACTGGAAGAAATAAAATCATTGTGTTTTTGTTTTTGTTTGATCATTAAACTTACTCCAATATTTAACTGCATTAATATCATCTTTATCAGCAAGAATTTCAATAAAAAATTCGGCTAAATCTTCATTTCCTTGTACAATATCCTTCAATTACAAAACAAACGAAACAATAAAATAAACTAACAAACTAAAATCATTTTCTTTTACTCCAACTAATTCGTTCCAACATTCGTCACTCATGGCTTTTTCTGAACTTGAATTTTCATTATATTTCGTATTGAGTAAATAGCCTAAGATTCGTTTCGATTGTAGGACAGCTAAATTCGGATATTTCTCATTTTGTTCATTGCCATATAAATTCCAATATCGAACGGCTAATTTCGATAAAGACTTTTTGTTTAATGTCACATTCGTGCAATGATATTTTTTATTGAGAATATCTCGAAGATTTTTACCATTATGTTCATATAAATTATTCAATAAATCGAGTAACGATTGTTCGTAGACCGGATTTTTATTTAGATATAAATCGATAAGATAATCTTTCGAATTAAGGATTAATGGTAATAATAGTTCATTGGGTTCAAATTCGGATTGATAATTTAATTCAACAATAAAATTAATTACTCGTTTGTAAGTAGAATTTGTAAATGAATTTGTTATTAGAATACTTCGAAACAGTTTCAGTAGATAATCTTTGGATAGTTGAAAAATCTCGATAAACATCTTCAAAGATTCAATTGGCAGATTTTGCAGGAGAAATGTATTGAAAATATTCTCGTTGAACTTCGGAATTGAACAGATTTTCGTTGACTGATTTTTCCATTGATAAAACGATTGAAGAAAGGCTTTTATTAAATTTGTACTATCTTCATTTTTCGATAATTCAATAAGACAATCGAAAAGTTCTTGTAAGGGCTTTGTTGTTTGATTGAAATAATCGAAAATAGATCGATTAAATTCATCTTCTTTATTTGATTTAAAGAGTTCGATTAGATTTGTAAGAAATTTAGACATGATTCGAGTACACTTACGCAAAGAGTGTTCGAAAAAGTGAAATATTTCCATTCGTATTTCGATTTTTACTTATCAAACCAACGATATAGTAACAAAAAGAGGGCAGCACTCATCGACTTGTTCCTACGTTTTATTTTAGTAAAAAGAAAGAAAAAAAAAGAACAGAGAATAGAAGACGTCTTTTGCTATGCTTCTGGTAAAGCTCCATAATCGACTGTACTACCGTAAGTATTGATTTGTCCAGATTGATTGTCTGTCAATGAAGTTCCAGCGCTACGTTTTCGCCAAACTTGTCCTGCAGATATTTCAGCGTAGATTGTTTCGACACTTTTAGCTTTCGTTTCAGGTACAAATAAGAATGTAAATATGAAAAATAGAAGTAATAAACCAGCAAAAATTAAAAATGTATATTCATGTAAAGCACCCTAAAGACAAAATTAAAGAATTTGAAATGTGAAAAGAAGAATTCGTTACAGTAAATATCGGTTTAAAACCGAGACCAACTGCAAAATTAGCCGTCCAATTAACCATCACAGCAACGCTCGATGCAGGTACACGAAAAGCTTGATTAAATAATTCAGCTGTAATCAACCAAGGAATCGATCCAGGTCCCACAGCAAACAATGCAACAAATAGAATAGTCATGATTAACGAAATATAACTCCATCCTTTACTACTGCCGACAAGAAGCGATATAACAAGAATAATAACCGTAATAAACATGCCGGCAAGCCCAGTTAAATGAAGAATACGTCGACCGAGACGATCCATAAGAAATACACTAATAATTGTGACAACAATATTCGTGGCGCCTATAGCTAAATTGAGATTTTGTGATTCAGAGGGACTAAAACCAGCGTGTTGAAAGATAGTTGTTGAATAATAAATAACTGCATTAATGCCTGATAATTGTTGAGATAATTGAACGACAACAGTAATGAGAAGTGCCCAACGAACTAGAGGTGTTTTAAATAGATCAGTCATTTTTGCCTAGAATCAATTTTCAGAGAGATATATTAGATGAATACAAAGATTGCTTATTTACAGCTTGTTGTTGCTGATTTCGTTCTTCTTCCATTTCCGATATTTCATGATGAACATTCGAGTGTCCACGAAGCCATTCAATTACTATTGAAGAAAAAAAAGCCATTCTGTATCGTTATTTTTACAAGAAATGCAAGCCAACCTTTCTCAGCACCTTCAGGATCATTTTTTTTCAATAAAATATGTTTGGGACTTTCATGTACAAGTAAAAGTAAGGCAATTTGTAAAATGCTAAATATAATTGGTAAGCCTATTCATTAAAATGATTTAAATTTTAGTATTTTATTCATTCTTTCATTCTCTACCGAGTGCATAATGCCATGAATTAGGTCCACCTAATACAGATTCTAAACTGATAATTTGTGAAGCGAAAAGTATAATGACTAAACCCAATTGAAATGAAGCACCAAATGTTCCTCGTAGATTTCTTGGCGAAACTTCATTAATATAAGTTGGTCCGACCGATGAACCATATCCTACATAATCAATCTTTAAATAAGAAATGTTCGATTAACCAGAAAGTATTTACCACAAGCAAGTCCAATCAAAAATCGACCAACGAGTAAAAGTTCATATGAATGAACTGGTTTCGAAATAAACATTAAAATACAAGCAAGTATAGATATAACATTATTAGCTAACATTCCTCCTTTTCTAGATTGTAAAAGAAAACTCGAGAATAAATAATTATGCACTCAATACAATATCCTACCGGCCTAATCGATCAGTTACTAATCCACCAAATAAACCGCCTATCATTCCGCCAAGAGCGAAAATCGATACTATCCAAGAACTAGAAAAACAAAACGTGAGTTCACAAAAAAGAAATAGCTAATACGATTTTTATTCTTACTAAGTGAATGTAAGTGAAGCTTCAGTTACTGCACTACTTCCATTTCGTCGACGAATTGTATCATTGATAAATTGCTCAATAAACTAATAAAAACAAATCAAAAAATAGATTTTTCTGATATAATAAAAACTCTGTTCGTACATCTTGTGGAGAGTTCCTATTTGAATGAAATAATCAATATAATTTTTTTTTCTTATATTTTTATTTACTTACAAAACACCAGATGCATAACCAAAATGAAATGCAGTGCCGCAAATAGCCGCGAAAACCGATAATAGTAATGTACGAGTGGCACGCTAAAAAATAAAATTTATTTTTGATTATTTTAAAATTCATCTACTCACTTCTGGATGAGCCACTACAGGAGCAACTGTCTCATCTTCGTCAAGTCGTGACGAAATACTCGTTCTATCCATTTTATTATTATTCTTCTAGAAAATAAAATTCATAATTGATTTTTCTATGTCCTTGACCAAGGTAATAATAAAAACGTCGAACGCAAAACTAACCGAATACGCTGATTGATCCTTTTTCCATATGTAGTTCGACTATAGAAACTTCATTAGATGGCGCGAATTTGCTCAATGTCAGAATCTACAACCTTTGGACAACTCGACTTATCCTGTAGAACCGTGGTTTTATCTTAACACTTGATTTCTAGTTGGTGATATGTAAAAAAAATTGGTCGACCTTTTCTTTTTTTTTATACTAAGAAAATCAAATAAAAAATGATAACAACAGGGTGATAGCTCAAAGTTTAATCTTATCTTTCATGCAAAAAAGTACGTTTATCAAAGAAGGTTTTCAATGGTGATTATCTAAACATTTCTTTTGTGTGTTTATTAAATGACAAAGAAATGACAACACAAATTTTCGTTTTTTTCTTTTCTCTTTGAAATATTTTCATAAAATACAGCAAAAAAAAGGCGATACAATTATATCCTGCTGGATTAAAAAAAACAAATGACAACAAGCGAAATTAGATAACTGAACATGAAATATTTTTAATATACAAAAATGCAATCTTGTAATTACATTCAGATCGATATTTTTCGATGAATTCGTTTTTTTATCTATGTTCGTGACTAGTTCGAAAAGATAAAATGCAAATGATCTACTGATTATGTTTAGCTTTATAGACTGTGCCTTTGCCAACAAGAATTTGAACACGTTCAGGAATTTTACGTCGAGTTTCAGGAACGAATAGAAATGCTAATAACCAAAAGCCACAACTAATTGCGCCGTAAATGAGAAACAATAATCCACTCATGATATGCTAAAAAAGACAAATAATTATACGATTAAGAAATTGATTTTTCTTACAAAAAGTGGAACGAATGTCATGATAATGCAAAACATGGATAACCAATTGACGATGATAGCTATGGCAGATGCATATGCACGTTCTGATTGAAAGAACATTTCCCCTGATAACATCCATGGTATAGCACCTAGAAATGTTTTTTCATTAGAACAAGAGATTTTAATCGATTTGAAGGATGTTTACCTGGACCCATAGCACAAAAACCGACATGAGTCATCATGGCAAAAATTTCCAAGAAGATCATATGAAATAGAGGAATCTACAAGCAAATATTTGTGATTTTTCTCTTTGATTATTGAAACATACATTTTCTGATTTGATTAAAGTAACGCCGATGACACAGGAGGCAGCAGCCATACCAATTAGCCCGTCTAGAAAGTCAATTCATTCGTTTTCTCAATTGAAATATTCGAATTGACTTACAAAGAAAGAGTGATCGTCGTCCGACTTTATCCAAAATAAAAACCAATGAAATAGCTACAGCTAAATAGGTTATTCCAGATGAAAGCATGGCATATGATGTATACTCCATTCTCAAATTAGCTCGATACAAAATTAGATCCCCAAAAAAGAAAATCTATGCATAAAAGATGAATCAAATTAATCAACACGTAAAATACGAATCAATCGATAGTTTACAACAAAACTTCCGGTGAAATGTTGAGCAACATGAGTCATGGCTAAGATGAGAAGACATTTACGAAGAAGTGGCCGAGTCCATAGATCTCGAATTTTGATCTATTCGAAATAGAAAACAAAATTTGTTCAATTAAAATTCAAATAATTAATGATTCTTCGAATTCATACTCGAGTCGCATTTGTTTCGATATTATGAAAATCTGCTTCCATTTCTTGCATTTCAGCTCGAACAACTTCAATATTAGTTTCACGGCGAAACCAAATCAATGCTAAAATAGAAATTTGTTTACTTAATATTTTGTTTTTGAGATTCAAACCTCGTTCTGCAGCTCGTCGACGTCGTTTTTGCAGAAGAAACTTCGGTGTTTCATGTGTAAATATCAAAAGCATACATTGCAGAACACTGAAGATAAGTGGTACAGCTATTCATTCAAATATATATTTATTTATTTATTTATCATATCTTGAAAACTCAACAAACCGAATAGATAATTCCATAGATCCGGTCGACCTAAGACAACATCCAATCCGAGAATTTGTGCCAATAGAACAGCAATAGCAACGAACAATTGAAAACATGCGCCAAATGAACCTCGAACACGTAATGGAGCAATTTCATTGATATACAAAGGACCCACAGTTGCACCGAAACCTAGTTTGAAATCATGAAATCAGTGAAGATTCTCTTCGATGAACTAACCAGCAGAAAAACCGATTAATATTCGACCGACAACAAACGCTTCAAATGAAGCAATTGGTTTACTGATAACCATCAAAACTGATCCGATAACTGCTGGAATATTATTTAGAAGTAAACCCGTTTTTCTTAAACAAGAAAACAAAATAAATGATGAAAATCAATTCAATGAAAATCTATCAAACGTACCGGCCGACTCTGTTACTCAACGGTGCAGCTGAAAGACCGCCTAGAACGCCTCCGAGTGCAACAACAGATATTGCTATTGAATACAAAATATCTTGATGATAAGATGATATTACAACACCGTAACGTTTAAAATAAATTGATTTTGTTTCATTTTTAATTAACTAATGTTCAAAAGAAAATAAACATTAAAATTGATTTTATCTTGGACATAAATTTACTTCTGATGGTGCATTCATAACACCGAGTGCATAACCAAATTGTGCGCCGGTGCCAATCATAGCTGCAAACATAGCCAATAGCAATGTTCTCGTAAAACCAAGATTTTTTGGTTTTAAATCAGCTGGTTGAATGATTTCGACTGTCGAACCATTCATCTCATCGTTCGGTGTATTTTCATTTCGTTGTTCTTTAATTTGCTGTTCGACTTCATCCGATTTTTTATCGTCTTCATCGGGTAATTCATGTTTTTCTAATTCTTTCTCGACTAATTCATCCACTTGTTGTTCATCATTGGCTTTAAACAAAGGTTCACGTGCATTTTCTTGTTCTTTTTCTTCATTTTGATTTATTTCGTCTTTTAACATTATTGTTATATTTTAATAAAAACAAATCAATAGAATAACTAATCACTTGCTGGTCAACATCGAACACTTATTGTAAAGAAAGAGAAAAAAAAAGATGTTCCTATACTATACTGCATGCACTGCATGCTTGTCTGTCTGTCTTTCTTTTTCGCAGCGGATTATATCCAATAGAAATTTAAAACTAGAGGACGCTATAGAACGTTATGTTACTTGTTACTAAAACTGATCATCTATGTTTATTTTTTTTATAGAGAAATAAACGTTAATAGAAAATAATAAACAGAAAAAAAAAGATGTTTAAGGCTAATTTATAGTAAATCGTGAGAGCTAAAAGTAAATAAGCAAGTGGCTTGTTAAAACAGGTCTATTTTTGTTTGGAGGTTGCAGCTCGGCCAACTTTTAATGCTGTAGCTGTTTGCGTAAAGAATGAACCTTGATGTTCAGCGATTTGTAATTCCAAATTTGTTGGTTTACGTGAACCATCGCTACTAGCAAATGTACCTAAAGAAATATCACATTGTCACGAAAGAAATTCATTATGAAAGATCAATTATTTACCAGCACCGTATGCACTACCACCATGAATTTCATCCATATTGGCCGAAAGTTTTGATGAATAACCGATTGGTACCTAAATTCAACATTCAAATCACAAAAAAATCTATCGAAAATATACGTACGAATAACATTCCATGATGAATAAAATTAGTTAATGATGTTAAAGTTGTTGTTTCTTGACTAAAAATATTTCAATAGTCATTTCTTTCGCTTATTTTTGCTCATTACCCTCCGCCTTGTGTGCCGGTTGAAAAAAAGACACCAATTGGCTTGCCAACAAGAGCGCCTTTGACCCATAAACCACCGGTGGCATCCCAAACAGCTTTAACTTGAGCAGGCATTCCACCGAAACGTGTTGGATAACCGAAAAGAATACCATCACAATTGAGAAGAGCTTCATCAAGTGGAATTGTATTTTCACCGCCTTGTCCACCAAGTGAAATTGTGGGAATGGTTTTATCTCTTGGAGCTGCATGCATTTTAGCTAGAACTTCATCGGATAAAGTTTCAGGCACTTGAATTAATCGACCTTCAGCACCGGCAGCTTCGACACCTTTTAAAATCGATTTAGCCACTAAATAAAACAAAACACAATATATGTTGACTTTTTTTCGAATCAAAAATTCTTACATGTAGCTACATGACCGTACACTGAATAATAGATAATATTAATTCGTGCTTTTGCACCCGAACTGACTGTCGAAGCCATTGGTTTTGATCTGCTGGTATTTCGGTTTCTAGACATAGTTAAAGAGAATAATGTTTACCAGATTCTTTGAGAAGGAAGAATTTTATAATATAACGGAAAAAAGAAATTAAGATTCCTTTTTTTCTGCAACATCATGCTCATAAAAGTAGAAGATGTTCGTTGTCATACCGACAAAAGATTTACACGACGTTGCATTTTTTTCTCGTTTAAACAAATCTCACTCAGAAGGAAAAGAATTACATGACAGATAGTAAAGTCAGCGTTTTTTTAACCAAAGACATAACTAGTAGATTAAATATTCTCGACACTTATATATATATATATATATATATATGCTAATGCACGAAAATACAAAAATAAACACTACACGATGACTATGCAAAAATATCGTACAGTAAACGAAGAACGCAAAAAAATATCATCGTACTTCGTATCGTATGATATGATAACGTATTTTTCAGTGCAAAAACCAATTAAATCAGAATCAAAAGATTTTCGATTGCAATGACAAAATATTAATATATTCGATTTGCTATCGAATAATCCGAAATAAAATTCTTTAAAACCGATTTACATTTTTTTTTATATAGTATAAAATTTTGATTTATACAAGATGACGCTAGATGACAAGCTCGTTTAATAGACTCCATGCACATGTACAAATACAATTCAAACGAGTATTTGCATTGTTCTATTTTTATCACTAGTATTCAAAGTCACACGTATCTACTTGAATTTAATCTAGACAGACAACATCCTGTTTTTTTTCTTAAGCTCGATTATGTTTGGTGGTTGACTTGATTGTTATTCCAAATCCATTGACATAGAAATTTAGAGATGTACTGTAGTTCAAGATCGAATTTATTACATGTCACCACACTTAATAATGTTGTTTTTTTCTCTCAAGGATTCTTTTCCTAGCAAATTCGAGCACTTCTGTTAATTAAAAATAAGAGAGTCTATTGAACACAAAAGCACCTTGAAGTTCTTCATTACTAAAATATCAAAAGAAAAAAAAAAGTAATCCGGGTATGTTTTTAACTATTAGCAAATAACATGCATTTTTATTCTATTCATGATCTTCTTAAAAAAAAAACTGAACTGCATTTAAAATTACAAAAACATAGGTTTTGTTTTTAATTATTTTCCAACTTTAGTCATAGAACTCCTTTTTTCATCGCATTTACAAACGGCTAAAGACTTCTCAGTCGAATATATCAACTGAAATGTGAACTCCGTCTGAGTACATGAGAATATGTAAAACGAGTATTAAATTTAATTAAGAGAATTTCTTCTGAGAAACAATTAACACCAATGAAGTAATCTGACAAAGCAGAAACAAAATGGCGCGATAAAGACATTCTATATCTCGATAAAAATGAGCTCGAGGTAAAAGCTACATAATTTCAATGAAGTACTTATCTTTAGATGTACTATTTAAGTTTTCTTTGTAATCTATATTTTTTTCCTTGTCGCATATTTTGTTGAATAGGTACATCGACCTTGTTTTGATAAGAAGGTTTGTTACGTGAAGATAATTTACAGACATGTATTTGTATTTAAAGGCATATCGGCATAGAACAAAAAGAATGCAACAATATTTCAAAAGACAAAAAAAGCACAATTAATATTTTGTTTAGAAGTTATTACATAAGACGAAAAAAAAACAAAAGTAAACATGCGATTGTTTCTTGTTTCTCTTTTTTTTTCTTCTCCATTTGAATAGATTTTTTAGTAATCATGATTAATCTTATGGATTGTATTTAAATAAGAACAACTATGATCACTATATTTGACGACAATTGAGAATAGAAAGACAGATATACAGAATTGTTCTTGTTGCTGTCGCTGATGTTAATTTTCTTCGTTTTTAATTGAGCGAAAATGTTGTTAACATTGTATAAACTAGATTGCCGAATGATTGTCGTTCCAATAAAACTTTATCTGTATAAGCACCAAATCTTTGATGCTCAAGAATTTGTCCGAGTATAGCTGTAAGCAATTTCGATCCGTCAATATCGCCATAACGATACAATAAATATGACCATAGAATATGAATGTACTGTTCTTGTGCTTGATTGATATGTGAAATGGTCTTTTCTGTTGGTTGATAATATGTATTCGTATGAAAATTAGTTACTAGACATGGTGAAAGGAAAAGAATAATTTGAAGAATTTTACTAATCGGTGGATCGTGACCAATTAATCGATTCAATTTTTTTATTAGATATTCAGCTTGTGTTAAGAGATCTTGACCGTAAACATGAACATAAACAGCATAACAAGCTCGTTTCGAATCGAAATGTACTTGTTTATCGTTTAAATTCATGAAGTCCATCGAAGAAAATAATAATAAATAATGTAGATTCGATCGTACTAGCCAAGCACGATCGTTACTATTCATGTCAATTGAAAATGAAGGAATTGTTGCACGAAAAAAAGCGACTAAAGATGTTAATCGTACAGTTAAAACATTCATGAATGTATGTTCTTTCAAACGACATTTAATCGGTTGTCCACTGAGAAATTCTTCTCGTTGCTCTTCAGCTCGTAGAATTGGTTGCAAACAGAAATGTTCGTATGCACTACGAATATTCGTCAATTGTATCCAGTCTTTAGATGACAAAGGTGTTGCACTTTTTTCAATTGAAATACAATTTGAATAGGTAAAATCCTGTGATGAACGATGGTGATGTAATTTCTGTGATGAATGATGAGGCGGTGAACTTGTGAGAAGTTTTTCTTGCCGTTGAATACGATTCGCTTTGACAAGTTGAAGACGAGCTGCGCGTTCTTCATCGGTTCGAATTAAATCTTTTTGCATGCCGACAGCAAAACATTTGGCTAGACGGCATGTCGGACATTGCCGTCTTGTGCGTTCGTTTACAGGACATTTGCCACCAAAGCGACAGGGCGGCAACGACTAAACACGGCGAGAGAGAAAAAAAAACAAATCTCTTAAAATATTGTTATTCTGTAAAAAAAAAGAAAATAGAATAATTTCTTACCGAACCGGTTCGACCGTTTCGCCGAAAGAATGCTTTACATGTTGAGCAAGTGATGACACCGAAATTTCGACCCGTATTTTTATCAAACCCGCAAACACGACAGGGATCCCCAGACGAAATGCGATGTGATACTTGCGAATGCATCTAAAGCGAATAAAAAAATAAATGAGTCGCTCGTTTGCTAGTCGGTGCGCGTCGCAAGATGAAAAGAAAAAAGGAGTAAGAATAACCCTCAACTGGATGAAGCCTTTTTTTCTTGTTCTTCGCTATTAACTATTCCGAATATTGAGTACAATCATCACGACCTCGTTAGAGGTATCGTTTCTGGTATAAGGTTGATTCATCGGTTGTTATTATTTTTTTGAGTAAAAACATTATGTCTCTCTAATGGGATATTATTAGTACTATTCCGGTCGCATATCTTGTCGGTAGATTCGAAAAAAATGTTTGTTTGTTACTTACAAATAACTGTTAATCTATTTCTCAAGCAAAAACTTTTCCGCATTTTCCTGTTCTTTCTCCCAAAAAAAAATATTAGGCGACGACATCGATTTATTTTGTTGACATGCATATATATAGTTCTTTTTGCACTCAATAGCAAATATGTATCCGAGTACTTTCGTCTGTCTTTATAAGGAAAATGACCTTTTATATTATTTCATACACTTTTTTTTGGTCTTCTTTCAATAATTATATTTACCTTTTTCTGGGAACAGCTCATCATCATTGAAACATGATTATAATTTGTATTTTTCCGAAAATGATCGTACATATCATCATGGTTGAATGTATCCATAATATCCAACATTTCCTTTTGAATTTGTCACCGGGACACGAAATGGATTTTTTTTCTTGTTCTGCTAATATGATGTGAATATATATATATATATAAATGCGTTTGCGCTTATGAAGGCGAAAGTATCTACGTCTGTGCTTGAGTAATAGTAACTTGATGTTGTGTTTTTCTCTCGTTCGTCTATAATAATAAAAATGAATCGATAAGAGAGGGAAAGAAAAGAAAAAAAACGACTTGAAATTTTTCTTCATCGCTTTTTTGCTCTTCTCGTTTTTTTTTCCTATCCGCACCCTCGTACATTTTCTCTGTCAATGAGTACAGATGGTTCGTCGAAGGACATTTTGTTTGCCCTTCTTACTAGGGAAGGGAAAGAGGAAAAAAGTAGGCTAACAAAAAAAAATGCAATCGATCGATTGATTGATAGAAAAACGAGGAATTAGAAGACGGTGAAATAATCAAAATAAATATTTCATGAATGGAGAAAAAAAAATGCAGACCAAATGACAAGTTGAAACTCTTCAGAAATAAACGACGTTTCTCTCCTTTAATTACTCATGCTCGTGTTCAAAGCACGTGAGGTAAAAAAAAATTTCAAATTATCTTACGAATAGATCAAGGCTTATTATGGTTCTTTGAATATTATAGAAAAAAAAAGAGAAGAATCAGAAATAATCTTTCTAATAAATACTATTTCTAGCGAATATTGTAAATATCAAAAAAGCGTATTCTGTTTTCAACCCCGTTTCTCCTACTCCGTCTCTCTCTCTCTGCCTCTCGTTTCCCCCCACGTTTATGATTGTTTCGCCTATATTCCTTTTTATGATATTTACAAAAATACTAAATATAGACACGATGACACTGAAATCAAATTAAAGACTTATTCATTTAAAATAGAGAGAAAAAAACAACAACAACGAAATGCAAGTTATTCTATATTATTGTTTACCTACTCTGTTCTTAAAAAAAATCTTAACAAGTCACTGAAATATTTCGTCGTTCTTGCTTTCGGTTGGTTGTTATCTTTAGAAATGCACTCAGCGCGCCAATTACCCCGCTCGTCGATTAGGAAAGAGGAACAAACGCAAAAAGAAAACCTTTTCTTTTCTTTTCATTTATTATTTCGATGAAAAATTTACTGTAAAACTTGTCACTTTTAAAAGATAATTAATTATTTGAACGTCGACTTTATTTGCACGTGTCTGTTTCTAAGTTGGCCTCGTGCCTAACGACAACTTGTCGATTTGCCCGCAAGTACGTTTGAATAACGCCAAAAAAGAAAAGTACTAAAAAGTACTCACAAATGTCTTTCGCTTCTTTTTCTTATCAGAACGCAAACTCGCATACGCGCATATCGTTGCACGAAAAATAGAAAGAAAAAAAGGAAAGGAAGAAAGAGAACGAAAGAAAAACGAGCGACGCAATAGGGAATATTTTTCATCAAGAACAACCGAGAATAAATAAAAAAAGGAAAGGAAGGGTAAAAAAAATATATTTCGTCGTTTTTTGGGTCGATGTAGTCCTTTTTGCGAAGATAAGAATATATATATATATATATGTGAGAAGCATGTACCCAAGGACTCGATGGAAAATAAGAGGCATATTCAGCTATTTTTTTGTCTGGAAAGCTGCTTGTTACTATTTATTTAATTTTGATCCGACAGTTAAATATAAACGAGAAAATCTTTTTTTTTCTCTCTTCCTACTGCATGTAATTATAAAGTCAACTCAATGATCTAAAATCTTTTTTCATTAGTTCAACCTTTGCATTACGCAGTTGAACCTTTGCTGTAGTTCACATGGAATATACTATGTGACTTAATTAAATATTTTAATATTAATTAGATATTTTCTCTTTCAGTAATACTATAGTTTACTTTGACTTACATATATACGATAAATTTTACTTGTCCATTTATTCACATTAAATGATCGAGTCTTGAGGACAAAAAAGAAAATAATTACGAGGCCCATTCTGTGATTTGTTTAATCTTCTAGAACTTCGAGATGTTCTACGCAATAAAAATATGCGAATTTCTTTTACGCATAAATATAGGCGTTTAATTTTAAAAATAGACTGTGAAAATCTGTTCGATAAATGGCATGTCAAGATTCGTATTTAATTAATCCTTTCAAGAAAGGAAAGGAAGAGCGAAGAAGAAAAGATTTTATTTTCTATCGACGAAATTACTTTTCTAAAATACGTCAAGTTTTGTTTTAATCAAACTCAGACACCTCTTTGAACTTTTATATATATTTTTTTCTTTTCGTATAATTGAATCCGTACTCTTGACATAGATATCTTGTTTTTAATTAAAAACAGCTCGTGCTAAAAAAAAGAATGACGATTTAATATTTTTTTATGTTTTATTTAAAAGATTATGAATTCGTTTGTAAGGATTTTCCCATTGTTGTTCAATTGTTTGTTTAACATGATTTCGAAATTCAATTGAAACAAATAATTTTATATAGAACTTATTCATATACGTTGATCCTTCCCACATAATCAATAAAGCATTGAGAAATTTCCATTGATTTGCTTTGATTGAATTCGTTTGACAAAAATATCGATTATCGATTTCGTATTGTTGCATACGATAATTAAACAATTGTAAGATAGTTATTGGTAAAGTAGCACATAAAGTGTATAAACTTACAATAACAAGAACAAATGAAAATGTTTGTTGTTGACGATGAACAGAATTTCGATGAACAGTTCGATAACGATTTAAACAAATGAAAATTGTACAATGAATTATGATTAAACATGGTATTAGACGAGAGAATAATTGAATATATGGCCAAATAGAATAGAACCATTGTCGAGCATGTTCATAGACGTAACATGATTGACCAAAAATGATAAATGATTGTTGAGAATATCGAACAGAATAATGATAATGAATGAAGAAGAATATGAAGATTGTGTAAGCAACAAAGATCTTCATTAAAATACGTTGATTTGAATGAGTTATTTGAGGATGATTGATGATAGATACACGTTCGATATTGAGACAAGCAAGTAGAACAAGAGAAATCGTAGCTGCACTACCAACAAATGGATAGAAATAGGCGCAATTGAGGATCTTTCGTGGGTCAGGTGCAAGATTAACAACATCGAGCCAATCCCAAAACATGAACGATAAATAAATCGATTCAGCTAATGATATAAACAGATAATAAAGCGAAAGAGGATGAAAATTTCGTCGATTTGTATTTAATATCGTTAAAGTCATTAACAAATGACCAGATAAACCAAGTATTGGAAGAAGAAAAGCGCCTATACGCCAAACGATTATATCAGCTCCTATTTCATTCGTTGTGCACATCAATGAAGATGATGTTGTACTGTTATTACTTTCATTGATCATTTTGCTGTTTTGTTTTTCTAGCGATTGAATTGAATAACAAGAGTAAAAAAGAATTTTTTATTCATTCGATTTTCTAAACGAGAGTGATTCTGCCGAGAATATTAATAATCAAATATATTTATTCAATCTGTTTGAGAATTGATAAAGTGACATGTTCGTTTTTGTTTTTTTGGATATGTCAATAGGTTCATTGTCACAGTCAAAGTTACACAATTTAGGTTTTATTTTCTTTTCTAACGTTTTCTTTTTTTTTATTCTTGACGAATCGATCATTTATTTGTGTACATTACCACCTAGGAAATCTTCTTAAAGAAACGAGAAGAAGAAAAAAAAACATTTGTATGGATTCAATTTTTGTTTTCATTTTTTTTTCTGCTCAGTGATCAACGACATTTATGTACATTGAGAATTTCAACAGTGTAATGGTATTTTTCATTTGTCAATACCATTGACTGCTACCATAGAGAGAGAGAATAAAGAAGAAAAAGAAGGAGAAAAAAGTTCTTCATTCACATTTGATGTTTATTTAGTATGTTCGTGCTTGCCGTATGTAATTCTCGCCATTGATCTAAGTTGATTGAGACGTTCTCTCGCATTTTTTCTTTTTCTTCTGCTTCTTGTTCTTGATTTCATTTTTTTTCCTCGATGATAGAGAACTCCTATTTAATTCTTGTGGTTTTAATGTGTTCTTTGACTGGAAAATAGAAGTAAAATGACTGAAAATGATGATTTTACACATGTACAACGGCGTCTTTGTGCAGTCATAGCAAAATCTGAATGGACATCATCACGAATGCGAATGCAAAAAAGTGGCGACGAACTACGCGAAAGTCGTGCACGATCAAATCGAACAGCAAATCAATTTCTTCAAGATCTTTTAGAAAAACGAACCGATGCCGATTTAATTGATGACAATGGTGCTGTTGATCGATATCATAAATTTGTTAAATATAAATCGAAAACAAATGATGATTCGTCGGAAACATTAGATGAATTTGAACGACGTTTACGTGCATTGAATGCCAATCGACAAAATCAATTGAAAAAGCAATTGAACAATGAAAATTCATTGAATCTTCAAGAGAAACAAACAGCAATTCAATTGAATAATCAACTGACAATTGAAGAAAATCAAATTTTTAAACCTGTAGCAAATCAAGAAAAAGTAGTTTCCTTTTTCAAAAAATCAAATTTTTCATATTTTGTTTTTTTTTCAGTTGAAATCTTCAAGAATTCTTCCAACATTATCATCGATCAATCCAATAACTTCAACACCCAATCAATCTCTTTCATCTGTTTTTCCCGTCGAAGATATTCACGAAATCTCTCATGTCGAATCCGAGAATGTATCTCTCATTTTATCACCAGAAAAAAGTCAAACATTGAATTCATCAACGTCATCTTTCAATCAACTATCAACTTCACCAATTCTACACACACAGAAATTACCTATTAAACCTATTCAAACGTCTGATGTTGGATTCTTGCATCGATGTCATTTTCCTCGTTCGTTAACATCGCACGGAAAACAATTAACGAATCGATCACCACCGAAACGACAACTACCTAGTGCACCTAAGGTTCAATCTGTTGAACCGAAACAACAATTCGTTCCTGAACAAATCTATGATCTACTCGATCATTTAGACGAAAAGATGCACGGAAATTTTACTCGACAACTTGAAGAATTAACATTATCTCATGTTATTCCGCAAAGTGAAAGTGAAAATTCAACACAAATCGATAATGACGAACAAAATATCGTCGTCGAAAACGAAACAATTCTTCCAGATTTCTTCTCTCAAACAATTCCAATCGAACAAGAAAAACGTTTCTATTCGATACATACATTTCATATTTCTAATTCACAACATCTTTCGTTGTATACAATGACATTCAGTACCGTGCAATTGACAGGTTCTCTACTTGTACCCTATTCAATTCTCAACGGTCGACGACCATTTTTACAATGTTCAAACGAAACAAATTTCAAACAAATTCCATCCAAAAAACGATCGAATTTAACTTATCAAATAACAGCTGTTGAAGATGCATTCAACAATCCTGATATTCAACAAAATGATATCATTTTGAAGGTTAGATTGCAACATACCATACACTCACTATTCAATTAATTGACTATTTTAGATTGATGATCAATCTGTTTGGGGTTTGACACTAAACTCAATATCAGATCTTTTAAAACATTCGCCTAGTTGTTCATTAACGCTTGTTCGACTGGGTCAGCCAATTTTATGAAATCAAATCTTTCGATTATATAATCTCTTCTTTTCGGTTTTTATTATGTAAGAAGACAAAGACAGAAAAAAAACAAACAAACCAAATAACTAAAATTACTGATGGATATGTTTTGTCAAATTTCAAAGTTTTGAAACTGGTGTTTCTTTGATTAATTTCCAAACAGGATGAACCTAAGTAATTCAAATAAACATCATCAGGTTTTCTTCTTTTTTTTTCTTGTCAATATTTACTTTATATCGATTAGTTGGATTCAATCGAGCTTGTTCTAAGAGAGCTTCATAGGCTTGACCATCGTATCGACCGAGACACGAACCTAAACAATAACATTTTTAATTAAATCGAATCATTGATTTGTTTTCATCGACTAACTGAGTTCATTATCATGAAAATCGAATGCATCAACAAGTGCAACTAAATTCGGTCGTAATCGAGCGTACATATCCAATAAAACCGATGTTTCTAATTGATAAATTTGATCTGATGTTAATAAATTCAACTAGAATTCAAATTTATGTTTGTTTTTTTCTATCGAAAATCATTTTTGGATTTGTTTGTCTTACACGAATAAAATCCATAGCTGAATTTTTCAATGTATGAATAGCGAATACGTGAAATAGCTGCTCGAATACGGGAGCAAACGATGGATGTTCCGATGATTTACGTACGTAATCAAGAAATGCACGAAGAACGAATGTTTCGACATATGCCTACAAAAAAGAAAAGATAATTCTCGTGATTTGAAAATACGATTTCGATTCGAATTCTACTTTAGCTATTTGAACGAATTCAATGGAATTTTTTGAAAATGTTTCATAGCGTGACAATGATGATGCACCAATTCGTTTCGAAATCGATTCTAATAATCTTTAAAAGAAAAATATTTCATCGATTTGTACAGTTTGTTCTGTTGGTCTTTACATTCTCGATCGACATTCGAATAATCGACAGTAATCTTCTAGATTGATAATCGTTGCTGGAGGCGACGTAGACGCATATAAATGAGCAATAGATGAATTTGGATCGACTTCATCAAGTTGTTGAATAGCTTTTAGAAGAAATCTATATTGAACAAGATCAAGAAACATCAGTTAATCTTGTTATTGTTGTTCTACTTACCGAGCTGTTTGTTGGTATAAAACAACATTATCACCTTCGTAACTACATGCTGCATCGAGCATATTATTCACGCCTTTAATTCCACCAGCAACTAGGAAACCATGACCACCACAAGAAACTCGACAGATTTGAGACAATCGCTCGGCATGACTCGACGTGTAAGCTTTCAAACCCGAGGAAATTCCATGAAGCTTTTCAAACAAAAATTTAATTAAGAGAAAAAAAACTCTCGGTCGTTTTGCATTACCTCAGGCAATAATTCGAAGAGAATATTTTCACTTTCGATAATTTCTTTTCGTAAATTTTCAAGTTTAATAAATGAAGTAAAAAATGCATAAGTTGTTGCTATGCATGGTACTAATTTATCTTGTTGAAGTGGATAATCAATAATTAAATTCTCTTTTCTAGAAGAATAGAAAAAACTAGAAAAAAGAAATGCATGCGTGCTTGTTGTTTTACCCATTTGGATTTTGTCCTTGATGTCGAATAGCAGAATATCGGACAGCAATAGTCACGGCTCGTGCAAGTAAAACAGAAAAAAATGCGCAAAGATTCACTCGAGTTGCAAGCATAACACCATAGAGAAGACGAGGATCAGCAAGACGATGAAATTCACCATGTTCATCGACCTATGAAACGAAAAAAAACATATTGTTTTGTTCAAAAAATAACAAACGATAAGTTTACTCATACGTACATAAGCTAATTTCATTAACATATGATTTCGAGGAATTCGTACATTAGTTAAACGAAGATAACCATTATCACCAGCATCATGAGCAAATCGACTACTGATTTCACCAACTTCGACTCCTAATTTCAAGAAGAAGAAAAACAAAACTATCTTTTTCTGTATGACCTGAAGGAGAATCGAACCTTCTAAAGGTTCGTGAGTTTTCAAATCTCGAATTTGAACAAAGAACATTTGTAGACCACATGGATGATTTTTATCTGGCGTATACAATTGAGCCATAAGTAAAACGTAGTTCGTCGATCGACCAAGTGCACCAGGCCAGAATTTCGTTGCAGTCAATGTTGGCGTATTCAAAACAAAACTATCTGTTGATCGATCGAAAACAGCTTCGGTTTCTAATCGTTGAAGATCCGATCCATGACCTAATTCCGTTTGAGCATAAGTTCCAATGATTTCGAATGAACGTGCAAGTGGAAGAAATTTTTCTTTTTGTTCATCACTTGCCATCGTTTCTAATGTATGTAGAAACATGCTCGTATGTAAACCGAATACGAAACGGCCATTTGTAAATGTTGTAAGAAACCAACCGAGAAATTTTCGATCAGTTATGTTCAAACGTTCGGCTTCTTTGATGGCAACGAAACTTTTTCGAATAAGCACTGCATAATAATCATCTGCATCGAGAAATTCCAATGGCAAATGAGTTTTATGAATTGGATGTGCGTATGCAAGACGAGCTAAATTGAAAATATAAACAAAATGAATCATTATTCAAGAATGAATTCTCGAAAGAACATACTAATTTGACGACGTCGATTTATATCAAAATAACTATTCGGACCAGCAAATAAAAATTGAGTTAATTCTTCAACGTCGAATGTTGCTGATTGACGTTCATGCAGAAGATCAGCATTTTTTGTATCGGTTATTTTATAAAATGGACCTTGTTCTTGACGGTCGACCATAATTTGTCTATAAACTATCTACTTGATAAAACAGAACAAGTACGAGTATATGGCGTGCTTTTATATATTTATAAAATTGTCGTTATCTTTGGTGATATTGAGTGTCATGAAAAGTATTTTAAGTTTGTTGAAAGATAAAAAAAAACTTAAACAAAAGGGCGAGGTCTGTTTCGTTTTTATTTAAAATACTTTTTGGAAAATTTTATTTTGAAAAGTAAAATGATTTACAACAGCTATGCAATTCAGATATGAATAGAATTCTACATAGAACTTCATCATGGAATAATAACAAAAAATTTTCTCATGTTTATATTCTATGATGATTAATGAAGCCAATTTGTTCGTTATCGACAATTTGTTATTTTGTGAGCAATTCAGATATCTATATTGTTTTCTTCTGTATCCGATGTAATCCACATACTTTGCATCATTGGTTCGACTTGTTCCATTTCGTTTTTGAAATTCTCGATACAATCTTCCATTTCAGCATCTATACTTTTCATAAATAATATAAACGAGACTAATTTATTAAAAAATTTCACAGCATCGAGTTCTGATGATGAACGATATAAAACATATCTCCATAATAATTCAACATATATATTTTGAGCAGCAAATATTCCTAATGAATCGTCGCATATTTTATCTATATGTTTTACATCGACATTTCGACTATCATCGCTCGATAGTACAAGAACAATGAATATTAATTTTAACAGAATTGGATCATGAAGATATTGTTCGAGTATTTGATTACGTTTCAAAAGTCGATCAGTGACGTGTACACCGAATAGATTTGTCCATGTTATGATAAGATTTCCTGGCGTCATTGGAAACAAGAGCTTTTCGTTGATATTCATCACATCGCCGACATGATTTTTAAGCAAACGTACTTGATCGTCAATATTAATTCGCGTAAATTCGGGAATTAATTTTAAATATTCAATAACAATTCGAACTAGAGACGAAACTTCATTGAGAAAGCCGAAGAATTTTGTTTGTTGATTTGAAAAATAATGGCTAAATTGACTTCGACTTGCTGATATGCATGTATTTTCATAGGCATTGAAAATATTTGCAAGTATAGTCTGATCAAATTGTGAAAGACTTCGAGATGATTTTGCGCCAATTGGAAGTAGACTCGGTATTTGCATCTAAATCAATCGAAATCGTATTCTATCGATTAAAACTTTTCATTTTCTTTTTTCTTTACGAACCCATTTGACACACTGACGTTTGGGTACTTTGCCACGTCTCAATCGGTTTTCTAGAACGAGATTATTTCGTGCAACACGTTCTTCATTGGACAGGATCAATGATTTTTTCATTCCGACTTCGAAACATTTAGCTAATCGACAGCAATTGCATGATCGACGATGTTTATATGTTATTAAACAATTGCCATTATTTTTACAAATAAATTCCGTTGACTTACATATAATAAACAAACATTTTCTCATATATATTCAAATGAAATCTAAGAAGAACTCACGTCAGGTCGTAATGCATTTCTTCGAAAGAAAGCTTTGCATGGCATACATGTTAGTACACCGAAATTAATACCAATAGCGATATCGTCGCATACAACACATCGATCTTGTTCTTTAGTCGACATTCTGACTGTAAAATCGGACGTTACCTATTTTCGTCGCTAGAATAAATATCGATGCAATACAATCTACATAATTGTCGAAATATATACAAAAGATTTCATCTAAAAAATAAACAAACAAAAATATAAGTCGTTTTTTGTTTTTCAAGTGAACTAAAAATATTGTTGATACTATTCAAAGAACGACTGTCATCTCTAGATAAATAAAAATAAAACAAATAAACATCGAAGATCTTAGACAAGGATTGATACTGTACAAATCTATTCGTATGTTCGATATATTTGTCTTCAAACATAGGCAACAAAAAAAACAAACAAACAATCAATTGTTTTAAAAAAAGAGAGTAGACGAAGACGAAACAAAACGAACACGTACATCCCATATATTCATGCTGGTTCCTATGAATAGCATTTGGACAAACACATAAATACAAACTGAAAAAGAGAAGAAAATATGATTCGGAAAAATAAACTACTATACATGAAAGAAATATGAATATATAACTAACTAAGACAATATGAGCAATTCGAACGATGTACTAATTCTTGTTATTCATATTCATCATTAACTAAGCTTGACCATTTTTTGATACATTGCCTTTAACATCAATGAGAAAATCTTCAATTTAATTTTTTTAAACAGTGACTTCGTTTACGACAATATCAACTTCAGTAAATTCGTCATCGTCAGGCAATGGCCACATGCTTTTCATTAATGGTTCCATTTGTTTAACTTCATTAATAAATGTATGTATGTAACTATATACATACATATGAAGATTTTTCATATGCAATATACATAACATTAGTTTATTAAAATATCGAACTGTATCTTCTTCCTTTGCTAGACGTGATAATAAATACCTCCATAGTAATTCTAAATACATATTCTGAGCATGATATATTGACAATGGATAATCACAAAGTTGATCGATATCTGTATCAGCTAACAATCGACCGTTACTACTTGATAGAACAAGTATGACAAGAATAAGTTTCAGTAAAATTGGATCGTAGAGAAATTGTTCAAGAATATGATTACGCCTTAATAGACGTGTTGCAATATCGACGCCATATATATTCGTCCATGTTGCAATAAGATTACTCGAAGTCACCGGATGCATGAGTGGTTCATTGATATTCAACATAATACCGAAATGATTTTTGACTAAACGAATTTTATCATCCATCGGTATACTGGCAAATTCGGGTATATGCTTGAAATAATTGATAAACACAGGAAATAGAAGAGCTACTTCGTTGAAAAACTCATGAATAGATGTATGTTGAGTAACCGGAAACAATTGAAATTGAGTATTTTTCGCTAGAATACATGTGTCTTCATATGCATAGAAGATATTCGCAAGTACGACTTGATCGGCTGGCGATAGACATTCATATGTATTCGGAGGCATACGAAGTAGAACCGGTGTTCTCATCTGTAACGAAAACAAAACATTTGTCTATCGATACACGAAACGAAAACTCCATACCCATTCAGTACATAATCGTTTCGTGACTATGCCACGTTTCAATCGATTCGTTTCGACTAATTTATTCCGAGCAATACGTTCTTCATCGGAAAGTATCATTGATTTTTTCATTCCAACACGAAAACATTTAGCTAATCGACAACAATTACACGATCGACGGTATTTATATGTTATTAGACAATCGCCATCGTTTTGACAAACAAAATCTTGAGCCTAAAAACAACGAATGTTTTCGAACTCGATCGAATTGCATTTTCTGCTTACTCCTAGTCGAACAGCATTTCGTCGAAAGAAAGCTTTACATGGCATGCATGTTGGCACACCGAAATTGATGCCAATTGACACATCACCACATACCGAACAGCGATCTTGTTGTTTTCCTGGCATAGTTCAAACACGATCGATTGAAAATGATTGTTTGTCCCTTGGTTTAAATTTTGTTTGAATTGATCAATTTACCATTGAGAAAATGATTGATGAAGAATTTGGACAGCACCAAAATACCTTAGAAAACGTCTCGATCTGAAATGGGAACATGACTTTCATTAACAGATTGCTCTTTGGAATGAAATAAAAAGAGAGAGAAAAAAACGCAATAATAACCTCCCAAAAATCAATACAGAACTTCTATATTGTTTTTCCTACTATTTGACAAAATTCACACATACGAAATTTTAACATCCATCGTTTTCGATAATATTGATATTTTCAGTCATACCACAAAGTACAGTATCTTCATCGTTGCTATTTCTTGGCCACATCGCTTGTAAAATTGGTGCCATTTGATCGAAATCATTTTTCGATTTCATTACATACTGATCGATATCCATATTCATAGATTGTATATGATTAATAAATAATAACATTCGATTCATAAATTTGATAAGATCATTTTCACTCGATGTATGTGATGCGACATATCTCCATAATAATTCGACATACGTATTTTGAGCAGCGAATATTGCCAAGGTATCATCACAAATTGCATCAATATCAATTATATTGAACTGTCGACTATTGTTACTTGAAAAGAATATTATGAGAAGAATTATTCTCAAGAGAATCGGATCAGCAATGTATCGTTCCATAATTTGTCGACGTTTAGCAAGTCTACAAGCAAGATGAGGTTCGAATGAATTCGCCAATGACGGAAGTAGATTTTTCGATGTAACTGGAAACATAATTAATTCATTGATGTGCATTAAATGTCCAAATTGATTTCGAATTAGACGCATTCTATCATGAAGTGAAATGCTGCCGAATTCGGGTATTCGTTTTAAATATGCCAGTATATGTGGAACGATCAAACCAATTTCAGCGATTATCTCAAATCCATTTGTAAATACTTTACTTGGAAAATACGGTAGTTGAGTATTTCTTGCTGCTATACAAGTATTTTCATATGCGTAGAATATATTGACAAGTATAGTTTGATCTGATGATGATAGACATTGGATTGAATTCGCTGACATACGAATTAAACTTGGTGGTTCCATCTAAATATGTAGGAATGTTAACGAACATCGAGAATTTTCAAAGGTCACGCTCACCCATTTGAGATTCGTTGTTCGACATAGTTGGCCACGTTTGAGTCGATTTGCTTCGATGAGCTTATTACGAGCAAGACGATCTTTGTTTGAAAGTATCAATGTTTTTTTCATACCAACACGAAAACATTTTTCTAGTCGACAAGGATTACAAAGTCCACGATATGTAAACGTTATTGAACAATTTCCACTATGACGACACTGAAATTTTTCGGTCTATAGAAAACGAAGAAAGAAAGATATTAATCTTTTTCAGTTAATTTCAAATAGAAATTCTTCAACGTACGTTTAATTTGTCAGCATTTCGTCGAAAGAATGCTTTACATGGCATACAGGTTGATACGCCAAAATTAATTCCGATGGCCACATCATCACAGATTAAACATTGACTTTGTACTTTTTTTGACATATGTTGTTTATCAGAAGCCTTTGAAATCGTGTATGATGATAATATTCTTTAGCAGCATTCTATTTGTTCGATTGTATTATACTCAATCCGAATGTATCTAAAATTAAAAGCAAAATTACTTTCAGTTTAAATTTTAAAAAAAAGCCATGTCAATTGTCGACAGCAGACGGCTTTATAACATTGACTGTAGCGTATTCATTATCATTTCATGTGAGACTCTACGTCTATATTACGCATGTGCGTTGATTGCATCGTTCAAATGTAGCTCAACTATATACATACGGTTAAGTTTTTTTTTGCTAAAAAAATGAAGGTGTATTTTTGGTGCAGATTTTAAATGAGAAAGCCAATTCAGATAAATATTTGTGATTGAAGTATTTTCGAGAATATAACGGAATAGGATTTGTTTTTATATGTCATACGCTGTTGTCGACTGTCTATTGCGAAGTGCAAAGTCTCCACACCTTAAAAAGAAAGAAAAAGAACGATGTGTAAGGAAAAGAAAAAGAACGAGTTAACGTACTTGCATGCTTTCATCGAATCGACCGACGTTCTTCTCTCTTCTAGATTTATAAAGAATGCACTGAAATCATCGAGATACTTCATTCATTTTTTCAACAAATTTACGTTCTAATCTTATTAATCTAGAAAAAAATCGACTATGTTTCGTTATTTTGACTTTTGAGATTTAACTAAAAATTTCTCTATACAACATTTGAAAAAAGATTAACTTCACATTACAACAATAAACAACTTATATTGGCATGCTTTCGTCAGTATTTTTGTTTGAATCGGACCATATTGCTTGCATAAGTGGTACCATTTGTTGAATTTCGTTTTTACACTTATTTATATGACTGTCAATATCTCGATCCACATTCGACATAAATAAAATACACATAATTAATTTATTGTAAAATTTAACAGCATCTCGATAGCTCGTTGTACGCGATAGAATGTAATTCCACAGCAGTTGAACATAAATGTTTTGAGCATGAAATATAAATAGAGTGTCATCACAAATCACGTCCAGATCGAAAGTATCCAAATCTCTTGAATTATCACTCGAGAGAACGAGGATGATCAGTACGATTTTGAGCAAAATTGGATCGATAGTATACTGTTCAATGATTTTATTTCGTTTCACTAATCGTAAAGTTATATCGGGACCGAAAACATTTGACCAAGTTCTCGTGAGGTTACTTGAAGTTAATGGATATAGTAACGGTTCATTGATGTTAATCATAACACCGAAATGAGTTTTAACTAAACGAATTTTATCGTCCATTGATATACGAGCGAATTCAGGAACATATTTAAAATAATCGATGAACATTGGAACTTTGGTGGATAATTCATTGAGAAATTCATGCATCGAATTATGCACAATTGATGGAAAACATGGACTTTCATTATTCCGTATAGATATACAAGTATTTTCGTATGCATGAAAAATATTTGCCAGTACGACTTGGTCGGAAGGAGAAAGAGACTTGATTCCATTTGATGTCATATAGATTAAACTCGATGATTGCATCTAGACATGATATAATATTAATTATCTATCGATAGCATTTTTAGATTTTATGCTCACCCATCGAGCACATTCTTCTTTAGGAATTTGTCCTCGTTTGAGACGATTTTCTTGCACAAGTTTATTTCGCAGTTGACGTTGTTCCTCCGAAAGAATCAATGATTTTTTCATTCCCACATGAAAACATTTCGCTAATCGACAAGCATTACATCCTCGACGATAGTTCGACGTCACCAGACAATCTCCGGTATATTTACAAACAAGTTCAGCTGTCTACACAAACAGAAAAATATAAATTATTAGTTATTCGATCTAGTCAATCAATTGTCTTACATTAAATCGAAATGCATTGCGTCGAAAGAATGCTTTACATGGCATGCAAGTGGATACACCAAAATTCATGCCAATTGCATCATCACCACATACAGTACATCGGCCATAATTTTTCTTACCCATTTTAGTCAATAAATTCGATGGCTTAGGAATCTTGGACAAGATTAAACCATGCGTCAGACGGATCAAAGCAGTATCTACAAATAAATGTACGAAAACAGGTTTGATTTTGTGTTTGCACCTTGTTTTTTCTTTCGTTCCTGTAAAGAATTACGTATATGTCAATGTAAAAGCACGAGTTTTTTTGTGATTGGGCAAAAAAATAGTCGTAGAAGAGGGAGAAAGAAAAAAAAACGTCTGGAAGAACGAACGAAAAGAATAAATAAGAATAGTACGGCCTTCTTTTCTTCTATAAGGGTTTATTACTCTACATTTGGCAGACGATATATAGATGTTGTGATTTTTTCTTGACAAGAACTAGTGTGGTTCGTCGTCCGAATAGACTTTGCACTCAATGTTTATTTTGACCTACTTTTTTAATGCCCTTAAATAATAACCTTGACAATTTACGCAGATAAAAAACTACTAGACGTTCTCGAATGACGATAGGTTACTTTAAAAGTGCATTGGTTAAAATATGTAGCATATTACCACGTGGACTTTGGATTCGATCAGTTGAACATATTTGTTGTTATTATTCAATTGTTATTACGAAATCGAGTCAATGTTTTTGATATATTCAAATTTGTAAGTAGAATCTCATTGTCTTTCGTTTCAAATCGTTCATCTGAAACAAACGAAAATCTCAGATATTTACCAGTCACTCGTCGATGATGTTTTTTTTCACATTAAATATATACTTACTCGACTTTTAAAATAACTACAAGAAACAAATGAAAACATGTGAAGGAAAGGGAATAGCTACTTTTTCGAAATAAACTGTTTTATTGTCAAAAACGAATAAAAATAAAGATAAAAACACAAATTTACGAATCAAACTGGAGTGAACAAATTAGTTTGTGTTTCCTTCGAATAGCAACTAAAAATTACTAGAGAAAACAAGATCACATACATCTCGACATATATATATATATATATGTATATATATACATTCTGGACAGATTTCATTTGAAATTAAGTGTATTCTTATGCGGACTTGGCCACATGCTTTGCATTAATGCGTCCATTCGTTCGATTTCTTGAGGGAAACTATTTATATATCCATCAACAATTATATGCACATTTAATAAATACATTAGAAATTGAATTAATTTACTAAAAAATTTCACGGCTTGAATTTCATCGGAAGACTTCGTTAAGATATATTTCCATAGTAGTTCAACAAAACGATTTTGTGTAGCAAAGATCGATAAACTATCTGTACAAATATCATTGAACTCGATATCATTTCGATTTCGTAGACTTCCCGATGAAAATGTAATAATCAGTAGTAATAGTCGAATTATAATCATATCATGAGCAAGCATTTGTATACGTTCAATACATTGAAATAATTGAATTGTTATAGAACTAGTGTATACATTTGAAAGTGATTCAGCAAGAGATGTTGGCACTTCATTTCGAACTGCTGTTGCATGAATTATATTTATAAAACCGAAACTATTTCGAAGTAAACGTACGCGATCATCGATGGAAATTTGATTGAATTGAGGGATATTTTTGAGAAATATGATGAGAGATTGATGAACAGGTGAATATTCGTTGAAAAATGAATGAAGAGCTGTATGTGAATGTTTGATGATTGGATATGTTTTTTGATTTCGACAGTGATTTTCGTAGGCATGAAAAATATTCAAAAGAATTTGATCATCATCATTTGATAAATATGTTGAACGTTTAGGAATCGATGGAATCTATTTGTATGAAAATAGTACAGATTATCAATAAAATTGTGTTTTTTTTTCTCCTACGATGGTTAATTTCTTTGCTTTTTCATCTTTCAATTTTCGTTTTTGTCGATTATGTTCGATCAACATTCGTCGTTGTTCTTTTTCATTATTAGTTAAAATTAATTCTTTTTTCATACCAACACGAAAACATTTCGCTAATCGACAACATTTACACATTGGATGTTGACTTTTCGTTATCGTACAATGACCATCTTTCGAACAAATAAATTCATAAGTCTACAACAACAAAAAGAAAACACACACATATGAAGAAAATTCGTTGGATTTTCATTGGATTGATCATGTACACCAAGTCTCACAGCATTTCGTCGGAAGAATGCTTTGCAAGCCATACATGTTCGTACACCAAAATTAAAGCCAATCGATTCAGTATCACAAATTTCGCAGAGTAATTTATTTGATTCTATGACAGAATTCATTTTCTTGAGAAAAAAATCGTCGAAAATCTTCTTCAATAATGATCGTCATACAATAGTCGAATTGAATTTTACAAATCTAAAAAGAAGCAATAAGAAAATAATAATTACAGATTTCAATGAAATTCTCGTCAGTCAATTAGAAGAAAACGAAGCAAAAAGAAAATATAGTAAATGTTTGTACAAGATTATTGCAAATAGATGCACAAAATTCAGAATCCATTTGTTCGACTTCAGATGACGAACTATTAATGAATAGGTCGAGCAGTATATGCACATCTACCAGGATAAAGCACAGCTGAATTGATATTATTGATAAAACCGAAATTATTCCGAAGAAGACAGATTCAACCACTCACTGATAGTTGAGTATATTCCGACAGTTGTTTTAAGGAATCAATGAGAATTATATGTCGAGATGAATTCACATGTTTGACAGCTGGAAAGATTTCTTCACGAGAAAAATTACTTTTCTCACATGATGAATCGTAGAAATTAGAAATATTTCGAAGTACATTCTCATCGAGGTATAATAGACAGATTGGTTTCGATTCTATCCTATCCATAAATCTATACCTTAAATGAACAACAGTAGTCAGGCTTTTTTTTTGTTTCTTTTGTTAGTTACATACGAGTTTTTGAGAGAAAAGAACAAAAATGAACTGAGAAGCAAAGGCTTCACTCGAGTATTTATTTCCATGAGAGAAAAACAAACGATGACGTAGATTCAAGGACATTTTTTCTTTTCTGTTAAAAGAACATCTTAAATAACTACTTTGTCATATTCTTCCCCTCGGCTTCGTGTGCGCGAGACGCGTCAGTACCTCTTACCTATAAATTAAACGAGACAAAAAAGAGGTACTTTGATCTTTGAACGTGCTTTCCTGTTTAAAGAGATCTTCGAGAACAATCTTGGCACGCCTACTAATTCTGATAATTTAACCTTGGGTACTTTGTTTCCTTCGCATTTCGATTTAACCGTCGAATAAATGTTTCATCGTCGGAAAGTATCAATTCTTTCATAATCTAAAATCATATAATTTGACTTGTTTTTTAAATAGTCAAAAAAAAATAAAATAAAGCAAAACAAAATAGAGAGAATCTTTCTTTGCCGTTCTATTTAGCTACCAGAATACTTCGTATTAGTGGATCGGTTTGATCAAGGTCCCCGGTAAAACTGAAAACGAAATCATCCGTCAACGCACTAATTTGAACCAGTTGAAGAAGATCACAAATAAGTTTATTGAAAAATTTCACAGCATCTTTTGCCGACATTGACCGTGATCGAACATATCTCCACAAGAGTTCAATATAGAAACATTGGCTTTCGAATATTTCTAGACTATTGTCATAAACTCGATGTAGATCATCTGTACTCTGATATCGATTTGCACCACTGGATAGACTTTGTACAGTAAGAACTAATTTAACTAGAACAGGATCACAGCGATATGCACGTATCGATCTTATACAATCGTGTAAACCCATTCCTAAACTATTGCCGAACACGTTTGTTAATGTCACAACAACATGTTGATCGTCATCGGGTATACTTGTTGATTCATTTAAACTAAGCATAATACCGAAATTATTGCGTAGTAAACGAATTTTATCGTCGATTGAGATACGTGCAAAGCCGGGTATTAATTTAAAATATTCGATTAATGTCATTTGCCGAGAACTATATTCACTGAAAAGTGAAATCAGATTTGTATGAGGTTGACTGGGAAAATAATCGCCATGAATTTTTCGACCTGCGAGACAAGTTTTTTCGTAAGCAACTGTTATGTTAGTTAGAAAAGTTTGATCGACTGCTGAGAGATTTCGAAAACGACTCGATGCATAACGAAGAAGATTACTCGAACGAATCTAAATTGAATCAATGATATTCGAATTTGTTTGGCAAATCGATACGAACTAAAGCTTGAGAATTATTGTTTGGCTGTTCGACTTCACGTTTCCGTCGATTTCGTTCGATAATTTGTCGTCGTTCGAGTTTTTCATTTTCTGATAGAATCATTTCTTTTTTCATACCAACACGAAAACATTTCGCCAATCGACAACATTTACATAAACGACGATAATCATGTTTTATAACACAATCACCATCCTTGGCACACAAAAATTCATAACTCTGAAAATAAAATGAGACAATATGTTTTCTTTGTCTATTGAAAACTTTTATTTACTCCAAGACGAACAGCATTCCGACGAAAAAATGCTTTGCATGGCATACATGTTAGTACACCGAAATTTATGCCGATTGACTCGCCTTCACAAACAAGGCATCGACCTCGTACTGGACGAGTTAGTAGTGCCATGATTTTCTATAGCTTAATCACAGAAGGAAGCAAAAAAATGAGAGAGAATTAGTGTTGCGAATAATAATTGAATGCTTGTTCAGATGAGTGAATAATTATAAGCTAGATTTCACAGCAGTTTATTGCAAAGACAATCATATGCGGAGAAATTATTTGCCATTGTTAAATTCTGAATCATTTCATTTTGATAATATTTTGTCACATGAATTGTGGGCGTTGAGCATCTGAAAAAAGCAAAATGTAATCAAAGTATGTCCTATTATTTGCAATTAAACTTGACATCAGCTTAAGGTTCATCGTCTTTTCATCATTTAAAAAGATTAATTTTCTCATTAATATTTATTAAATATAGCACGAATTCGAATAATTGAATTTTTTTCTTCAAATTTAACTAACCAAATCACAGTTTACACGAAATTATGCTTTTTTTTATCTAAAAAAATACAATTTAAATGGAATAGAAAGAAAAAAACAAAATAGAACGATCTTTGTTTTAATAATTCACAGAAACAAAGTGATTTCCTAAGAATTAATAAAATTACATAAAACAAGAAGAAGAAAAAAATTACATTCATGTACAAAAAAAAAAACAAAACAGAATACCGAGATCATACGTGATAGAAGCAAAAGTTTCTTGGACGTTCTTTTCAATAGTTACAATACCTTAGATATTTATTCTATTGAACGAAAAAAAAATAATAATGACTTTATTTCATATTCATCGTTTAGAAAAAAAGAAACAAAGCTCAACGGTTATATAAACGAAAATAGCAAAGAGATCGAGAATTTGAAAGTCACAACCAATCACTCTCACATACACACACATCGTTAAAAACAATTCAATACATATATGTACCGAGGAAATCTTATAAAAAAAAGAAACTATCTTGATTTTCATAACCATGATTTCATAACATGATCATTGCCATTGGTTTGCGCAGACTGTTTGTTTAACGGCCACATGCTTTGCATCAATGGATGTAATCGATTGAGTTCATCTTTCGATCTATATATATGACAACCTAATCGAATATATGTCCGTTGAAGAAAAAGTAGATCGAGTATGAATTTATTGAAGAATTTAATAGCATTCTGTTCGGACGGTAAACGCGAGAGCAGATATCGCCATAGTAATTCAACATAAATATTTTGACTGGCGAATATTTTCAATGTATTATCATAGATTCGATCGATATCAGGATCATGATGATATCGATTGAAACCACTTGATAATGTTCGAACAACAAGCACTAATTCGAGAAACATTGGATCACTGGCATAGGCACTCATTAAATAAATTGAATGAATGAAATCATTCGCAAGATCAGTTTCAAATAGATTTCGAATTGTTAGTTTGGCATTTTCGGATATAACATCATTGCAAATACGTTCGTTTATGCCGAACATTGAACCAAAATGATTTCGAATCAACCGTACTTTATCGTCCATTGTAAACGAATTAAATTCTGGTATTAATTTAAAATATTCGATTAATGAACGTTGTCGAACAGTATATTCATTTAGACATGTATGTATACTGGAGTAGGGTTTCGATGGATAGTAAGGTGCGTGGGTAATTCGTGTGACAATACACGTACGCTCGTAGGCACTGAAAATATTTGTCAACAATATTTGATCTTCTATAGACAATTGTCGAGAATGACTCTGTGATAGGCAAAGAAGATTGGATGGACGTATCTAGATGAAAATATGTTCATATATACATATTGGAATGAGTTGGAAATGATTCGTACTGGATCGTGTGTAAATGTTTGATTGAGCACAGCTCGTCTTTGTCGTGTTTGTTGGACGATTTCTTTTCGTGATTCTTTTTCAGATTCAGTTCGTATGAGCGATTTTTGCATACCAACACGAAAACATTTTGCTAATCGACAACAATTACACATTCGACGAGAATTATACACAACAGGACAATCACCATCTTTTTGACAATTAAACTCGATGGTCTAGAAATTCAATAATCGAAAATCAAAAATCGATTTTTCTATTTGAATACAATACGTACGCCGAGTTTAACAGCATTTCGACGAAAAAAAGCTTTACAAGGTGCACATGTTGCTACACTAAAATTAATTCCAATCGCTTTATGACCGCATACTAAACATGGACCGAGATTTCGTGTTGCTGCAGACATACTAGTTGGAATTTCAAGTGTCTCTTTTCATCGATATTAATCGGTTCGAAAGGAAATAAAATCTAATCTAAAAAATAAAGTGAAAATTTCTTTTGATTTAACAATCTGAATACAACAACAAGAAAAAAAAATCAACGCATCTTGCATGTATATATGTGTGTGTATATATATTCGTAAAAAAACGAAATATAATAAACATTTTCTAATCAATAATGAAGAGTCAAAAAAAAAATTCATATGCGTTTTTTTTATTTGTTTTTATTTCAATCGAAGTGATTCAATGAAATTTGAAATCTGTCCGATAGAATAGAAAATTCTCTTGTGTTCACAACGAAAAAAAAAATTCTACGTAAAATACTGTGGCGTATCCATATTGATCTTTCGGTTGTTGTTGTTGTTGTTGTTGTTGTTGTTGTTTGTGGTGATGGTGGTGCTAAGTTAGTAGTTCTGTTTTATCCTCTATCTCTTATTTTTCGATATGAAATACGATATGTCTCGTGAAATAAACTAAAGAAGAACAGAAATTGGCGATACAGAAACACAATATAAAGCATGCAATTGAAAAATGATCTTTATACAGCGATTTTTTCAAGGATTACACTGAGACATGTAAGAATAAATTGGAATAATCATCGCTTCAATAAATACATTTACAAAACAAACACATGACATAAACAATAGGGTCTCACGAATATTTTATGAAAGACAAAATAATACGAAGAGATTCTTGAAATAAGATTTCTTCTTCTACCGTATATAGAAGCATTGGTTTGTGAGCACTATGTTTATTACCACATAAGAAGAGTAGTATGTTCTTCATGTGGATATTCATGTTCATCTGGTATTGGCCACATACTTTTCATTAGTGGTTCTAATTTATCAATTTCATCTTGTAAACAATAAAGATAATAGTCGCTCATTAAATACGTATGTTGAATTGCCAAAATATCCATGACTAATTTATTAAAAAATTTCACCGCATCTCGTTCGGATGGTGATCGATAGAGAATATATCTCCAAAGCAATTCAACATAAACACTCTGTCCGGCAAAGATTAATTTGGTATCATCATAGATTCGATCCATATCTGTATCATTTCGATATCGATTGATGCTACTTGATAGACTTCGTACAATTAAAATGAGTTTCAATAGAAGTGGATCGTTGATATAATTAAACATTAAATCAATGGAATGTATCATTTTAGTTGCGAGATTTCCATGAAATGATTTCTGTATCGATGTAACAAGATTATTTGATTTTTGTGCTGATAAAATTGGCTCATTGATATAGTACATTGTACCGAAATGATTGCGAATTAAACGAATTTTATCTTGAATTGATAGTCGATTGAATTCAGGAATAAATTTAAAATATTCAATTAATGTTATTTCACGATCTTGATATTCGTTGAAAAATGTATGTGGACGATCGTGTTCTCTCGATGGGAAGCAAAGATTTTGCACATTCTTTTTTGCACAAGCTCGTTCATAAGCTGAAACGATATTTGTTAGAAGCATTTGGTCATTCACACTAAGATAATCATCAGTCTGTTTTCGTAATGAACGAATTCGTTTCGATGGAATATGCTTGAAAAAGAAAACGATTATGTTTTGTCTTTTCTTTTGTTTTATTAAATACATACAAAACCAAGATTATGCAGCATTGTTATTTGTCGTCGTTTTTCTCGGTTAACTTCGATCAGTTGCCGACGTTCTTCACGTTCGGTTTCGGTTCGTATCAGTGATTTTTGCATACCAACACGAAAACATTTTGCTAATCGACAACAATTACATATTCGTCGAGATTCATACGTCACTGGACAATCGCCATCGGCTTGACAGACAAAGTCGATTCTCTATACGAAATAATTCATATTCAAAATGAACAAAAAACTACATCTCTCAATACATACGCCGAGTTTAACAGCATTGCGACGAAAAAATGCTTTACAGGGCGCACATGTAGGAACACTAAAATTAATTCCAACAGCTGTATCACCACATACTAAACATGGACCTAAATTTCTTGATACTGCTTGCAATTCCATGAATAGAATTATGTACACAAGGATCTCGTTGATTTAAAGTCAATAATCGTACTTATTGGTTAAATTGGATATTATTCGTCGAAAACAATACAAAACTGTTTATGTTCTGCGTCGACATAATCTTGATCTGAAAAAGAGAAGAAAATAAAGAGAAAAACAACAATAAGATTCTTATGATTTTTCGATTTCAACAACTAACATAAAGTTCTACTGTTGTGAATAAATAATTACGCATTTATTTTTGGAGCAGAAAGAAAAAAAAGAACTTTTCGAATGAAACACTTGAGGTAAAAAAAAGACAAAGAATCGCTACAAATGTCGATCTTAACGAATTGAAATTTATCAACTAGAGAAAACGAGTAAAAACTAATCTTATCTTTCCGCTCTTTTTTTTGTTTTGCAAGTGACGCAAATAGGAAAAGAGATAAGATTATGCATGGAACAAGACAATATCAAATTTTTGTCGGTAACTATTATTAATCGAATAATCTCCTAGTAGTTAGAAAACAGCATAAAAAACGGGCCTATTGGATTATATCGGATGAAAAACGTTCTTTTTCTTTTTTTCTTTCGTGTAAACTGAGACAATTATGAAATGAAGTAATAAATAATTACATCATGACGAGATATGACGGGCCGGATTTTTTTTTATTAAACAACATTGAAAAGAAACTTGTTTAATAAAGAAGAAATCTATTAATTATTTACACATTGAGATCTGCTATTTAGCAAAAAATAACAACAATTTTGTTTTATGAAAACAATAATTTCACTCGTCAATTTTTTGTCTAGCCACGCAATCAAGTAGTGACACTATTGCGTTTGATATAGAATGAAAAAAAAAAGTTCTTTTTAACCTTGACAAAATAGAGTCACATTTTAGTTAGAATTGACAATCGTACTTTATTTCTACGTTTATTTACAATGTGAATTAATGTGTCGGAGTCTTTAACTAAGTCTATTTTCAAGTACAGCGTAATGGAACCAATTCTTCTTCTATGTAAACAAGTGAGATCTCGGTCATTATTCCTTCGAGACTGTGTCTGATTGTAAATATTATTTTGTTGTCTAATCTCTATTTCACTCATGTATTACAAAAAGATCTTTGTCTGTCTATGATCAAATTAAATTTACTTTAAGGCTAAGTAGTTCTTTTTGCTACTTCGATAAGCATTAATTAATAAGAAAAACAGAAAAATTCTGGAAAATTCTTTTTCTTATCATTAATTATTAAAAAAAAAGAATGAATACTGACGATCTTTTTTTTCTAATAACGTTAATGACAGATTCATGAGATACGTCAGAAAGGTGAAGAAGAAAAAGAAAGAAAATGTTACTTCATACAATAGTTCAAGTAGACGGAAAACATGAATTTTTTTGTCGATAGTTCCGTAGATTTAGATCATATCCAATTTATATTCTTAGAGCGAAGGTTCTTTCTGTCGACGGATGTTTCAATAATCTATAATAAGAAAGAAAAACAAGATAGGTTTATCACGCATTAGAATATCATTTCTTTTTTTCCTCAATTAAAAACAAAAGTTGTTTTTTTTTCTTTTATATTTTATTACAAAAAGAGAGAAGAAGAGCATTAAGAGAGTGCAAAAGACAAAAAGAGAAAAACCAGAACAGAACACAGATAGAAGGATTTAAGAAAAACGAAAGAGAAAGCACACACACAAATACACAAGATGATTATTTGTGAATTTTGTTTTTCGGAATGATTTTTTTATAGATGAAAAAGAAAAAAAACGCCAAGAATAAATTGGAATTAATTATTAGCTTTGTAGTCTTTTTTTGTCTTGATTTCATATTTCGAAGCAGAAATAAAAAGAAAGCATGAAACGAATTTCTCACCGGTGTTAGTTCAAATGTTAAAATTGTTGGGATTTTTAAGGAGTTATTATATGCGGAGGATTTTTCAGCGGTTGGACAAACGATGATTTATCTTGTTGCATAGATAAAAATTGAGCAGATTGAATAGGTGTTTGTCGAGAAATAGTTTGAAAGACATTTAATGTCGCATGTTGATATGTAGCACGAGTCTTTTCGGTTAGCTTGTTTAACTGTCGAATTGCATTGTATAGACGATTAAATGCTAGAGAAATAAAAACGTTCGATTTTTATTCATTTGTTTGTTTGTTTACCTAATTGAATAATACTTTTATTGAGATGATAAGTTTGAGGATGATGATAAACTAAAAGAAATTTTTTCTCTTCTTCCCGATGAATTTGTTCAGCATGATGAATCGCTTGTTTCCACGATTGAAAAACAAAAATCAGTTCTTTTAAACGTAATTCAACTTTTTCGTTGGCTAAATATTCGAAGATTTGACTTGCCTAAAACAACACGAAGAAGTCAACTTGAAATTATAAATCTCAACGAATTCTTACAATAGGTTGATATTTTTTGCATTTGTAAATAAAATATTCGCAAACAATAAGTACTTCGGATGATGAACTATGATTTGCATGCGAGGATTTTTTCGATGTTGGAGGTAGATTGAGAAAATTTTCAACCTGCAAAAGAAAATTCGATAGATAGTTCGTTGTTTTTTGTCAAAGGAACACACCCATTTTTGTTCTTGAATAAGAGAATTTAAATTATCAAAACCTTGATAACAAATTTCGTTTAAATGATCGATGTATTCTTGAATAGGATTCGAAATGAAATTCGATTCATTATTTGTCATTGACGCAAGAAAATTCAGATTATCTTGAAGAGCTTGTTGTTCGGGATTGAATTCTATTGTTGAAGATCGATTTATTGTTGGTAATGATGAAAAAGGATATTTTGCATTGAGTGCATCATCGATAGATGATGATGACGATGATGATGATATTCGATTATCAGTTGAGAGATAATTTGGCATTCGAGATGTTGAATTATTCGAATTAGTTGATGAAAGACTAGACGAATGAATAAGTGAATGTTTGCTTGTTGATGTTTGTGAAGGAATTTTAGGCGAATAGATCTGACTGTTTGTAAGTATTGAGTAGGAATTATTCGTTCGTTGGCTTTGATCATCGGATGTTGATGATGATGACGAACGAATAGTTCCTCGAGGAGGTTGTTCAACATCTGAAAAACGTTCGAATGAGATTTACCGATGAAAAAACGAAAATGATTCAATTCGAATTTTACCAGCAACTATTGTTGATGATAATAACTGACTTAAATTCATTGTATCTGAAGAATTATTCATTGTTGTTTGATGAAAATTTTCGAAGCCAGGCGGCGGTTTAACTTGTTCATCATGATGATCGATAAAATCATTTAAAAAACGTTCGTCAAATAATTGATTATTATTATTATTTTGATTATCATTTATCGATGATGAACCAAACATTTTTTCAAGATCAATATCAATTAAATTCATTGTTGTACACGAATAATCACTGGACGAATGAGGAAAATCAAATGAGAATAATGACGATGATGATTTATCAGTTACTAAAACGATACACAAATAGGAACACATTTGGGTTCTTTCAATTTACTCAAAATAAACACGCCTTTATTTCATCTTTAACTGATTAAATAGGTCAAGAAAAAATTCCATATTAATTAAAGAAATTTTTTGAAATTTAAATTATTTTCATCCTCAATTTGATAATTATGAAAACAATGTACCCAAAATGATTCAAAAAGAACAATGAGGGTTACCGGTACGTGTCGCGTCGATGTCAACACAAGGGAAAGAGTAGCTAGTAGAAATAGAAAAGGCAAGAATTTTCTTTTCTATTCTTTTGGAAAACTCCCTGTAGTCGTTCGAGAAAAAGAGAAGTACATCATCTGATTAATTATTAAAATAGGAAGAACAAAGGTAAGAAGAACCAAACGCAATTAATTCTATTCAAGCTACGAACTATCAAAACAAAAAACGAGTCTTGCACGAAATTTTATTTTCAATCTCGAGACTTGAAGATATATTATTTCCTAACCAATCACAACAAGAAGAAAGAAATCAACTAAAAAGAGCGCTATACTATGCTTCTGCTTTTCGATTGTGAACTAAAGACATCTGTTTTTTTCTTGGTTGTTGTTTTCTTTACTATACCAGTGTTTTTCGCTAGAGCCATGATGAAATATCGATGATTGATTTGATATTAATCAAATAAAACAAGAATCACAAGCAAACAATTAAATGACAAATCTACAAAAGAAAAAAAACACCGAACTTAAAAATTGTCTCTCGCATAAATACTTCGAAATTGATATTCTTCTCCAGTAGAGAAATCACCTGATTATCACAGACGATATTTTCGTTGAAATAACTAGAATAAAGCTGATAAACAATTGATTTTAATGTCGACGAAATAGAGTTTTACAATAAACGAGATTTTCTTTTTCAAATAAAACAAAATTCATTGATTTCAAGAGAAAAACAACGATCCACTACTTGCAAAAAAGAAAACGACAATCATATAATTAATGATACAAAATTTGGTCTTTCTTACGTCAATTATTTGTTAATTATTTGATCGCTTCGTGCATTCATATCAATGATTAACAAATATTGTTTTCCTTTTGCTTCAAAGAAATACTAAAATAATAAAAAAACAAAACAAAAATTAAATGAATAAACAAATGATTTCAAGTAAAAACGTTTGCCGTCGATTAAAGTGCACTTCACACTAGTAAAATTTGTCTCATTCTATAACTTATTTGTCTTGTCTTGATAACGTAAATTTGTTAACCTCCTATTTTACTTGTTTATTTATTATTTTTGTTGTTGTTGTTGTTGTTTTTAGTATTATGATTAGCGATGTCACTTTTTTTTTCTGCCTACTAACGCCGTCTTGTCGATAGATGGACGACGAAAACATCCGTATTGTTTATATGCGTAGCAAATTATTTAAACAAAGAAAACGATTTCGATCGAATTTCGATGAAACTATTTCAAGAAATATTGAAAAGCGTTTTTTTAATGGATGATTAACAGAGTGAGTTTATATAGATGCCGCTAATTGATAGACAGCTGATTTGAAACATATGGTGAAATATGGAATTTACCAAAGATAGATTTTGAAGGTGGAGCAACCACACCCGATTACATTAGTTGTGGTTTTTTTTTCTTCATTGATTTATTCATTCGATAATGTTTTTAATTTTCTATACATTTTCTTATGAAAAACAAATAGACACGAGAGAATATGCTTGATTAACTTGTGATCGACAGATTCTTATGTTCAATCAATGATCAAAGTCATTCAGCTCTGCTATATGGTTTCGTTAAGCAGATAATTTCTAAGTCATCTTCTCTTATCTTGTCTCACAGTTGACTTGTCTTATCATCATCATTCTAAACACACACACACACACAAATGACTAATTACAATCGAAAGAATTAAAATCCGATAAGAAACTCGAGTTCTTCAGGGAACAATCTGCAGATCATCATCGTATGACGTATTCATCTAACGATCTGCGTGATGTTTTCTGATTTCGATCTGGTTCATCATGTTCTCAATGGAATTGCATGATCGTGATTATCTTCGAGCAGAACATTGTCTGACAATATATAACGCCGTTGGCTACTAATGAATTGAACATATAACGGCAATGTTTATGAATCTTGCTAATTGCTCGCCAGGAATATACAGATTGATTTCGTTCTGTTTATTCTCCATGTTTTGTTTTTCGAAAGTTATGTCGTTAGTTTTTTTTTTCTGTGGACGTTGTAGTTATGTGCGAATAAAATTTTTATTGACTGATACAGATGGTACGATTAATTATGTCAGAAAAATGGATCATTTAACATATTCAATCATAACAATCACCTTTTAACGACTATAACAATGTTTTGTTTTTTTCAAAATCAAACTTTATCCTATCGATTTAATAGACAAGAGTTACTCTCGTATCATCTGTTATTTAAAATGAGAACTCCCTAATTTTCACACATTGTCTTTTGTTATTCTCATCATTCGACTATTGTCTTATCATTTCTTTCCCATCCGTTCAAAGACAATAGATGTGTCAACGAAACAAAACTGAACTATACACACACACTCTCTCTCTTTCTCTGTGTTCAATAGTTCATATTCATTGAAGCACATCAATTCTGTTGGGTTTAGGTGTCAAATACGAAGAAGATCAAAACAGAGAAAGGAAAAAAGATAAATGCGATTTTGTCACTCGATGGCTCGCGTGTAAACACTATTATCAATGATGCTAGTCTTTAATAGTGTCGCATTCAATTGCCTTCCGGTCAAAGTCAAAGTTTGCAGCTGGTGTCGTGCTGAATATATTCTCCTCTTTTGAGTTTAAACATTTTTTTTTGTCGAACAACAAATAAAACAAAAAAGGGAGAAGATGAAAGAGATAATAGTGATAAAAGACAAACTGCCGATTGAATGAAGAAGCGACCTGTGGTAGTGGTCTTGTAGTGAAATCGAAACTCGAAAGAATTTGTTTGATCTAAAACGCAGAGAATCAAAAAAGAGAATAGTTTGAGGGTGGTGTAACTGACACGAACATGCCAATGTATCATTGATGATATATCTTGTTGATAATCATTGAAGAAAACCGCTCGATCAAACAAAACAATCGATTATCGAATTTTTACATGATTCTCTCTCTTCATTCTCGATCATTAACATGTTTGTGTTAGAAATCCAATTGCAATTATGCGTAGAAAAATCATACCGACAAAATATTTCTCATTCGATGATTTACTTAATTATAACTGAAAATTTAATTTAAATAGATCTATAATTTTCTCTTGCTCTTTCGTTGATATATTCATATATTTCGATTAACTTGCCCGCCCTTGTCATGTCTTCTACCTATTTTTTTAATATACTGTCGTTAATGAACTCAAGCATAACGGTGTGTCCATATGGTGATGTTTACCTAGATGATTCAATGAAAGAAAAAAGACATGTCGTATAAGGAGGAGAAGATGATAATGATGATGATGGTATATCCTCAGGGGACAAGAAATCGATAGATCGAAAGATAAATAGATAGATATTCATGTTACTAGTGATGATCGCTTAACGGTTATAGACATTTTCTTTTTGTTTCTTTCTAATCAAGAGAATACGAAGTCTTCAACAGCTTGCAGATTTAATGATATGTATCTGTCGTTTGTGTTAATATGGAATTTGAAGAATAAGATAAGACTTTAGGCAGGATCTGTTGCTGTTATATTAATAGAAATAAGACCAAAAAAAAGAAAAGAAAAACGAGAACGAGAAAAAAACCGAAAACAAAAAATGAGAAAAAAGGAAGAAGAAGAAGAAGAAGAGAAAAATCAAAATTTTTTAATATAAGTGAACAAACACAATGTACAACATGCGACAAAAGAAAAACCTTGCTAGAGTTATAAGAAAATCAAGACAGAAAAGAAAATCAATAAAAAAATAAGACAAATACTTTCGATCTTGTTTTCTATTTTAATTTTAAAAGTACGGTGGATAAACACCAACATGTTGTTGATTACTCATATAAGATGATTTAATCGGTGATGATGAGTTCGATGATACAGACAACGATGTACCTGTTGTTGTTGTTGCTGTTGTATTTGTCGTGCCAATCGATGATAACATTGATGAAGAAAATAATGGATGAAGTGCGGCCGCAGCTGCATAGGCCGCTTGTTGAGATTGATGATATGCTGATGATGATGATGAAGGCGATGACGATGTTGATGTACTGTTAACGGCCATAGCAGCTACAGCTGCTTGAGCATGATAACCATTTAATGCTGGTTCATTCTTCATTAAGAGTCCATAAGGAAATGTGTCTTTATCTTTCATACTGCATGATGAACTTGTTGCAAGTAAACTACCACTACGTTTGCTATTTGGTTTACGATTACGCGTTTGAATGTTCTCTTTTTTCAATGTTATTGGACGATTAATCTATTCAAAAACAAACAAAACAAGACAATAATTAGATGTTAACTTCATGTTTATTTTATTTCTTTCGAATAACAAGAATATTCATTCTTACATCACCGATTAAGAAAACATCGAGATAAATCTCTCGTTTTTCTTTTTCTTTTTTTTTTTCGTTTTGCATTTAACGGTTCATCGTTTTGCTTTTGCAATTGAATACGATGATGATGATGTCTCTCGACAATGTCTCAAAGCTCTCGTATTCTTTTTCTCTAATCGAATTTGTCACGTATTTAACACAATGAATGAATTTTTAAACGTGTTCATGATTGATCATGATAATTAGGTTTAGGTTCATGGACAGGAGAACTCAATTCTATCCTTAAATCAGTTCAATGTGACAAAAGCGTTGATATTTACACATTGAAATAGATCTTATTAATAAAAGAAATGAACAAGATTTTACCTTATGTAATTTATAATATAATCCACAAGCATTACAAACACTTTCACCATGACCATTTCGTCGCCATAATGTTGTTGTACTTGTATTACAATTTGAACAGTGAACACCAGTTTTTTTAACTGTTGACTAACAAAATAGAATAAAAAAAAGTCGAGAAACAGAGAGAGAGATAGAGAAAACATACTAAACGACGTTTGGGTTTGATCAATGGTCGATTATGTCCATTCATTTTATGATAAAGACCGCAAGCATTACATAGATAATTTCCGTTACCATCACGTCGCCATAGTGGCGTAGCTTTAGCTCCACAATTAACACATTCGCGACCTTCAGCTAATTGTATCAAGAAAGTAAAAACTAGCTTTTCAATTTCGAACAAACTAACCTTGACTAGGTTTTTTCTTATTATTTCCATTGGACAATTTGCCTGATGAATCTGTCGGTGATTTCATAGTTGACCAGAATGCTGCGGAATCTTTGAGTACATGTCCCCAATTATGATGATGATAAGCTGCAGCTGCAGCTGCTGCACTCGTTGTTGGTGATGTCGTATTCGGAAAGAGATTTGTATGTGGATGATGAGTGTGTAAGTGATAATTTTTATTATTAAGTAAATCTTGTTGTTTATTCGATGTATCAAGTAATGTATCATGTGGAAGATCTTTCGGTGGAGTTGGTGGATAGTACGTTTGACCAAATGTACTTCCTGTTGACGATGGATTTGTCGATGAAATGAAATTTGTATGAGCATGTGGTGGCGGTGGCGGATGAGATGATGTATAGGGAAATGTTGAGGGTGTTTGTGCTGACCAACCACCAACTGAATATTTACTTGTTTCAACCCAGGGAAGTGATGCAAGAGCTAATTAAATCGAAAGAAAAACGAAACATAGATACGTATATTATAATTGATAAAGTCAAAACTGCACTCAATAACTTACGTGCTGTTCCGTATGATCGATAATAGTCGACGCTTGCTGAATAACATTCAGGAGGATAATTCGACCAGGTATTACGATGTGAATTGAGATTATTTGATGACGTTTCGAATGTCTCCATAATAGATTTTTGTTTTGCTTTTCTTGTCTAATTCGATAAAGAATGCAAGAATAATGATGATAAGAAAACGGATTTATCTCGATTTTTGATAGATTCGCAAATATCTATTCGCTGGTTACTCGTTTCTTTCTTTTTTCTTCTCTCTCTCCCTCTCTTCGCCTTCGATAGGATCTTTTGTTGAAACTACAAGTTACACGCGTCGACCGGTAGAATAGATAACAACATTTCTTTTTTTTTCTACGTACGAACAAAATGAGATACGAATAGAAATCTAAGGCAAAAAGAGCAAGATTCTTTCGGCAAGATATGCATTCATCTAGATTCTTTTCTATTACCTACCAATTTTTCTCTCTCGTTTCTTCTTTAACTTGATGTACAAGGCAATTTGTGTTTCGTATGTGTATCTAAATGTTCTGATTTTTCTTTTTTCTTCGTCGTCTCTCTTCTTTCTATTGAAATATAACGACTAATCAGATAAATGCATTCATGCGAGAGAAGTAGAGAGTGGGAGAGAGAAAGAGAAGATGTTAGCAGTCGTCGTAGACGGACAAGACATTGCAACTAGTATTCTCTCTCTTTCTTTTTCGTTCTGTTCGATTGGATTGGTCGATTGATGAAATACGTCATTTGGTCCAATGATAAATGAGAACGATGTTATCTGATTGGAAAGAAGAGACGAAAAAAAGAAGAAAAAGAAGCAAGAAAAACAATGATAGCTATCATTAATATTATTATTTTTTTTCTGCTTGCCAAGATGTAAATGAACGAGAATCAATATTAATTGGTTTCTTGTTTTATATTAGATTATTTTGATTAACTGATAAATAATAAGAAAAACAAGTTTTCTTTCACTGATAATTTACACAGTTTTTTTTTCTAAATTAAATTATGTAACACATTGAGTTCTATCCTTTGAATGTACATAATTTAGCATTTAGTTGACCACCTGGTGAATAAATAAAATGTTTAATATCAAAAAGAACAAAAGAAATATTTTAATTGATGATAAATATCAGTGAAATTTCATTTTCGAATAACATTCTTTCAAATAATTGAAAGTCAGTTTTTTTTCAATCATTCAATTAGAACAGAGAAAAAGAAAAAGCTAGACACACAGACATACGTCACAAGATTCTCATTTATACTAGTTTCTCTCTCCCGTTTTCTTTTTTTTTATACATTTGGTTGCTTCATGACGTTAATGTTTGTTTATCTTCACATACGATCAATCATTGAATTAATCGAGAACGTATAAAAAGAAAGAAAAAGGAGAGACAACCGTCACGTACAGTATAGGAGGCTTCGTATGAATATAGAAATGAAATCACTTTTGAGACGAAGAGACCCTATTAGATGACAGTTAATCGACGGGCGAAAGGATGAATATAACTATCGTTCAAAAACGTATCGATGTAATAGAAAATGATATTTGTTCGGCTACTGATTTGTCATTTGATCTATTTTGAAATTCAATGAGAATTAGATTAGTTGCCAACGAAAGGTTTCTTTCGTTATTGTATTAGATGTGATGCCTTCGGGTAGGCGTTACCGATTCTAACACATTTTGTTTCTCATTGTAAGGATGCGCATTGGTGACGTGCAAACGTAATGAACGAAGGAAACGAGTGACAGATAGATCGATAGATAGACATTTGGCGGAACAACAACGAACAGTTTGCTTGAATAAGAAGCCATTTTGTCTTTTGACGCATACTTAAGATAATAAATTGACAAAAAAAAGAGGCAAACATCTGCGTATTTATGTTTTCTTTGCGAAAGTGTGAATCTCGTTTTAATCCAAAAACATATGTTCTCAAATCCGATTTTAAGTACAACTTGTTCACGCTTTGAAAATCGATGAATATTGAGAGCAACAATTTATTTAATACATATAATATCAATTAATCATTCAAACTGTTCATTTCTTTGACAAGATCCTCCTCTATCTACTTTATATCTTAAGTTAAATATGTACATTTGACATAAAAAGAGATCGATGAGTGTCTCTCTCTTTCTTAAGCTCACTCGCTAGTAATTATGTTCGAGAGAGAAATAAAAAAAAAACAACATAACGAAACATAAACGAAAAGTGTTTTGCCGACAAACATCTTCCCTCACACCTAACTCAGCGCTGCAGCTGACGAACATTCATCAATTTTCATATGCTGATATTTATCTCCATGTCCTGTCTCGGAAACAGACTGGATACACGCACGCGCACACCAAAAGAGAAACCCGCCGTGAGGAACATGCCATGTCAAACATACACACTTCATAATGATAGAGTCAAGATTTGATCGTATTCATTTGAGATCAATCGATTTCTTTTCTTTTTACGTCGATATATTCATCATTTACTCCGCCTTTTGACAATGATAATAACCTGCTTAATCATCATCATCATCTACTCATAACGATAATTAGAAAGAAAATGAAATATTTTATTTAGTTATTTGAATCTAGACATTATTTCTTTTTCTTTTTGCCATCTTTTTTACTTTCTTTTTTATCACCATCATCATTATTTTCACTAGAAAAAAAAATCAATTGTTTAGTTTTTTTTTCGTTGAGGGAAATAGATTTTTCGACATACTCTTTTTCAGATTTCTTCTCTTTCTTTTCTTTTTTCTCTTTTTTCTTTTCGTCCGTATCTTTTGATTCTTTCAAAGAACTTCGCGTAGGTACTTTTGTTGGTTCATCGGCGGTTGAAATTTGATCATCATCTACCGTTCGATGATCGATTACTTGTGGTCTAAAACCAAAGCTACACATCGAATAATATTGAGTGTTGAAATGATTTACGGTGCTTGTGGAACTTTGATTTGTGTGACAGATGCTATGCAAAAAAAAGTCAAATCAAATGTTTATTTTCATACGAAAAAAGAACACAAACTAGTGAAAGGTTCGATTTGTGCACTCGGGATTGGCGATGGTGCTGTCGAAACATTCATAGCTGAACTCGTTGATAGCTAAAGAAAACCGATTAGAAAACTGAATTCAAATTCTTTTGGAATCGATCCACTTGAGAAACTTGTGCAGTTGGAAATAATTGTGGTTGTGTTGGTACAGTTGGTTCGTGTTTGATTTGTTGATATTGACTGCCTTTTTGTAGTAACATAGCTAATTGACCTTCGGTTAAACCTTGAGGCAATTGAGATGGAGAATATAAATGACGACGAATATTAATTGCATTTGACGAATCAAATGCTGGATTTGGTGGAAAGAACGGGCCCGATTGTGGAGCAACTAGTAAACAGAGAAAATGAAAATTGAAAATTAAAAATATCATCGAAACTAACAAGGTATTTGGCTTGGTTCATTTGAATAGTAGCCATTAAATCGACTTTGTTGCTGCTGTTGTTTTAATGGATTGTTTTGATAGTCACGTTCTTGCTTTGCAAAACCTGCTGGCAGATCGTATGGATACGGCGGAACGTATTCATTGTGTTGATTTAATGGTCGATAGTTACTGTATTGTCTTGCCATATTCTAAAAATAGAATCATATAATCAATAAGTCAATGTCAATCGTTTGAAAACAAGGATTGTTACTTGTGCAAATGGTTCTCTAATTGATTGCAAAGCGGAAACATCTTCATAATCGATTAAAACCATATTATTATCGATTCGTTTATCTGACAAACGATTCAATGTATTCGTTGGCACGTATATCTAAACTAGGAACGATTGATTTGTAAAATTTCATTCGAATAAATCCTACTTCATATACAGACAGTTCGTCGTCATCATCATCATTTCGATGATGACGTCGAGATAGTCGTGAATATCGATCTTGATTGTAGAAATCATCATAGTCATTATCTCGTTGATATCTCGAACGATTGGATTTCATTTGAAAATTTCTTTCAATTGGATTATCATGTCTTCGATATGAATAATCTTGATTTCGTCGTTGTCTTCTTGGACTTAGATATTCAGCATCATCATCGTCATCATCATCTTCGTCCTCGTCGTCATCAACAACATCATTTTCATCGAGGTATTCTGATGTTTGAAAACGTTGTTCTTGTTTCTGTTGTTGAGATTTTGATTGAGTTTTTCGACATAAATCTTTGATGAACTGATTTTCTAATCGATGAATTTCCGGTAGATCCGTTGTTTCATCACGATTGATACATAATAAAAAGCAATTATCTAAATATCGATCGCGTATTTTATTTGATTGATTTGGATCACCAGTCGATGACAATGCCTGACGATCTCGATAGACCATTACTTGTCTTATTCAATATCGTGTAGAATCAAATTGAGAAGGAAAAAAAACTGAGATTTGAAACTGAAATTTTTTATCGGTCGAATTGAATCAAAAAAACAGCAAGCTAAATCTCGCGCGTTTTAAATAGAATCAATTCCAGGTGAAATTCTAATTCAAAGAATTCTTTTGAACATTTCGTAATTGATCTATTCTGACAGAAAACTAATGGAATTTATTATTCGATTGATGATTGATTAAATAGAAGAAGAGAAGTCATGCAAATTATATGAAGAAGATAATTATAGATCATCATTTTCTACAAGGTCAAAGGAATCGAACTTGAGTGAGTCAAGTGCACAAATTCTTCATTAAATATTCCATCCTGTCGTTGACATGAATTATGATTCAAGTTTCTGGTTAAAACAAAAGTCAGACAAGACGTCGAACAAGAATCTGTGCAATTACGTATATTGGATGTTTTTTGTCACGGAACTTTTTTTTCTCTCGTTTGCTGCTGCTACCAGCAGCTTCGTTTGTCTGTCATTGTTGACAAAAGTCTTGGTTGTATTTCACGCACATATGATTATTCTTTTTGAAGCTTCATTTATACGTCGTGTAGGACGAAGAGAAGAAAGAGAGGGAGAGGGGGTGGAATAGTTAAGTAAAAAATCTATTAACCTTTCAAGCAGCATTTATTGCGTCTGTTTAACGAGAAGCGCCGAGAAAATAAACCAATCTACTATCGTATATATATATATATAAATATATATACTCATTCAAACTCCTTAAGAAGAAGAAAGAAAACTTCTAATATCAAACTCTGATTAACATTATTCTTATTTGTATCCGTTCTCTTTGACTTTTCATTACAATGATACATAATCAAAAAATTCTTGTTTGGACTATGTTTACTATTGTTGTATTTTGTTTGATCATATCGAAATGTCATTCATATCCAACACGTAAGAATAACAGTATCTGTTGATCTCTTTTCATTCTTGTGTATGTAGTTCCGGATCGTCCAACTAAATTTCAAACATCAAGAGATGCTGATCGTTTTATCAATCGAGTAGGAAAAACAGTTATTTCAAATTAACATAAACGATAATAATTTGTTTAGATGAAACAATACTATGAAACAATGGCACATCTACGATATTGGAAACGAAATCTTGATGAACCAAATGAAAACTATCGAAATGCATTAGACGAAATGCTTCAAGAATACGACAATTTCGATTACAAACGTTAATTGTTCTTAATCAGCTGATTAAAATTGGATAACTAAAAAAACTCATTTGTCCTTTCGTGTCATGTCATGTTTTGTCTTTTCTTTGTCAATAAATGTATTTCTAAGTACATCAATTACAAGCAAATATCAAAATGTATAAACAAAGAGAAAAATGGATTTGTTTGTAACTGACTTCCTAGAAAACATGTTTTTGAAAATAATTCTTTTTGATTTTTTTTTTCGAAGAAACAAACAAAGAAAGAGAAACACTTGTTCTGTACAAATAAACCAGAAAAGAACAAAAAAAACCACACATAAGATGTATACTGAATCTAGAATTCGAATACTGGATACTTTATCTGAAAATGGGCGACTCACAAAATAACACAGCACACACACATATAAATACGAGCAACATTTGAAAAGAAATATAGGCATCATGTATGGCTACTGTGTATAAGATTAACGATCTACTGTTATGCGAAGAGAAGAAATAAAGAAAAATAAAATAAATGCGTAAATTAAAGAGAGAGACAGACAGAGATTTATCACAAAGAAGAATAGTTATTTCGTCATCGGATTTAAATCACAGGATTTCTAAATCAGGCGTATTGGAACCATCTTCAGATGTTATTGATAGAGGATCAGGTGAGGCCATTGGTGCACGACCATCACGTAAGAAACGATAATATCCTAGATTGTAAAACAAGTTATTAATGAGTATTACAGTTAGATGACAACGAGTAACATTTAAAGAATCAATATCGATGAACGACAATTAAAAAAAAACGACAGTGAAACATCGATATAGATAAACAAGATGTATGTGTATGTGCGAAATGAGAAAATAAAATGTGTAGATTGTGAAAACAAAATCCGATTACAATATCGTTTCCAAAATGGCAATTTCACCTGTCGCCGCTGATGATGATGTCGATGTTGGACTTAATGTAGCCGATGATGATGCTGCCATAGTTGATAATGAATGCGGTTGTTGCATAGTTTGCAAAATAGACGAATGAATTTGTTGAAGACTTTGTTTGACAAGGCGTGATGATGGACTAGTTGGATGTGTTGTTATCGAACGAGAAGTCGGTAGTGGTGATGGTGCTTGCGGAAGATCGATAGCTATGATAGTTGCTGTTGATGGTGATTTTGTTTCGAGGATTTGTGTTGAAGAAGACGATTTGGTTTGAATGTAAATTTGAGTTGTTTTTGTTTGATCAACAAATGAACTTGAATGTTCATCAGAATTGTTATCTTTGAGTTTCGATGATTCATCGTGATGTGAGGGTAGAATAGGTGAATCAAGAACTTTGCCTATGTGTACGATTTGTGGTGAATCATTTCGATTTTTAATTGCTGTTATAGCACGTTTGAATTGCGTCGTTAATTTTTGTTTCGGATTATTTAAAATCGACGGTAATGGTGCTGAAATTGGTGAGTCAACTTTCGATGATTTACGCGGTATTAACGGATTAGCATTGTGAATAGCTGACGACATATTAAACATATTTTTATTGATTGTTTTTTCCAGATTCATTTTGCCTCGTTTTCGACCAAGACGAGCTGCTAGAACATAAATAAGATCTATCAAAATTGGCTCTCAATACAAAGAATCAATCAATCAATCAATCAATCTCATGCAAATCAATCGCCATCACACAGCAAATCAGTTCGATTAGCTCACATTTCGACAATTCCTCAACGGGTTCAAATTTGCCTGTAACTGAATTTTATTTGAACGATAATAAGATTTATTGTTTAGTAGCATATGTGATTACAAACCTGGATTTTTCTTCATTGATTGTACTTTAAAACCATTGGTACTCAAAATTTCTAATAATTCAAATCTACAGAAAAGAAAAACAAAACAATTGAAGTCATCGAAGTAAAGTTTTTATTTTCTTACCGAAATGCTGATACATCTTGTTTGATTTCATTCAAATCATCTTCAGTAACACCTTCAGTTTGATCTTTCTGTTGTCGTTTCATGATATATCTTTTAACTAATTCTCGAATGACAGTTTGATATTTAACTTCACGTTCATTGATTTTCATTAAAATTTTCTTTAAATCAAAAATTTCATTTTATTGAAATTGTTTTGCCCTTTTCTTTTATTTACTTTGATACTGTGCCAACGGTTTCGTAAATGTTTTTTCGAACAACCGAATACTCGTCGATAGAGATAACGAAATCCATAACAAATCGATTTCGGACTTGGTAAGATATTAAATGGCGGTGGAAGTGTACCTCCATCTTCGAAATAACTCGTCCAAAGTTTTGCTCTATACAATTCAGATTTTAAATTAACTAAAAAAAACAATTCTATTTTCTACCTTGCAAATTTCCATTCTGTGTCCGTCGAATTCTGCAAAAAAGAAAATATGATTTCAAAACAATTCACTTTCAATTCAAACGTACAGCTATATATTGATAGGAATTACTCATCATGGCAATCAACATATTGAGTAAAACGATAATCATAATCGATGAATAAACTCCGTACATAAGTAAACCGATGAACATTGTAAATGTATGTTTTTTATAGATTTGAAATGTTTGCAGATCAATCAAACCGAATGTACCCCAGAAAAGTGTTTGTAATGATTCGAATAGACTTGATGAAGAAAAACGAAAAGGAAAGTTTGCTTTTTTTTCTAATAGAAAAACAAAATAAATTTAAATCTACTTGGAAAAATGTTTGTGAATATCTTTGGAACAATATTCATCATCTTTTTCAAGTTCTTTTAATGCGTCACATTCATCTTTTTTCATTTTTGCATAATACCAAAATAATTGATTTAGACCACAGGCAAACGCAAATGCAACAAGTAAAATTAAGACACTAAATTTTAATATATCATGAACCATACGTCCCAACGAGATTTGCAATGGTCCTAAATGTGGATTTATTGTGAAGATGTAAACAAGTTTCAATGAACTGAAAATATTTGCAGCTGCAAATATGCCTTCCGAGATCAATGTGGGATCCCATGCATTCCAATCCAAACGACGAACATGATGTCCACTTGAAACTTTATTGCTATCCGAAGTGAGATTATGTTGCATTTGATGAGCAGTCGATGATGTATTTGTCACGTAAGTTGAAGCAAATCGACCTTGTAAATCTCGTTCTTCTCGATTGACCTAAATCGATGAATTCATAAATTCAATTTAATGTCAAAAAACAACTGTTTTTTCGAGCTCGTACTTTAATATAAGCCATGACACGGAGAACAATCGTTGCAACATAGAGACAATTTGTTACCCAATCAAGAAGATTCCATGTATCGGCCTAGAAAAATCTTAATTTCAATGATCGATCGACGTCATTACTTGAACTCACCATATATTGATGAAGACCTTCTTGATAGAGTTGTTTGATTTCTGCCCAGATAAATCCAGCAACATAGACCATAATCTTCAAGAAGAAAAGTTAGGAAAAAAAGAAACTTTCTCAACCGATTGTTTATCGCTTACCGCTAATTCAACTGGATTTGGTGATGGACCACGTTGTTCTTTTGAAATTGCACGATCAGAAAATATATCACCGAAATCGATACGTAATGAAACAACAAATAGTAGAACTAAAATATTTCATTATTGTATCCATTGACTTTCAAAGACAAAAAAAAGATCTATACTTAGAAAGAAAATATATGAAACAGAATGACAAATAAATTTGATAAATGGCTGTCGCATAATACGTCCGACACTACTTCGTGGAATTAATAAATAAGCAATTGATAAAACGGGAAAGAGCAAGCCGACAAGTAGAGTAATCATTATTTTTAAGACTGAATGTCGACGACGAAAACCCGGCAAACCTTCATACCACAGAGAAGCGAGTAATTGTTGACAATGTGAATGTGAAACGAACTTAAACAAAAAAGAATTTCATTTCGATTTCACTAGAAAACACAAAAATTCGTTTTACTTTTTTTTGTTTATAACGTATGGCTAATTTCAATCTTGCTAAGGTCATTTTTTCTGTTGTTGTTTCTGATAGCACCGGTGGATTTTCTGAATCATAATTTAGAATAATTTCTAATTCTTTCGATGAACGTGTTTCAGCTAATAGAGCTGCACTATAATCTTGACATTGTTGAGCTAATTGTTCATATTCTTGTTTGAATTCATTTTCAATACGTGATAAACGTTTTAATTCACGATTTAAATCAAATGCTGTCATGATTGGATCACGACTTGATAATGATATATAACATGGAGATGATAAGGCTTTGTAGGCGTTTATACGTGAACGAGAATGTCTTAATCCATCTTCTTTATTATACACAAGACATTTTTCACAATCACAACGAACATCATGAGGTTCGGTGACTTTTTCGCCTTTGAAAAAACAAAACAATAGACAACTGATTAGTTAGCTAATGATTTCCGCTACCTCGTTCAAGTAAAATTTTTATTATTTCATAATTATCACGATGTGCCGCTAAGATTATGGGCGTTATATCAGGCGTATAAGATCGGGATGTACTAATATTGAGATGTTCATTTACCTGAAAGGATTCAGAAGCAAAACAAAACACAAGACTTATTTTCAGTATTTAATTATATTTTTCTAAGTGTTTCTTTTTCTAGAAGTGTGCGTACATGTTATGTTGCTAAGCTCATTATTGAGTTTTTCAGAAGACAAACAACATAGAAAAAGAAACGATAATTGACAGCGAGTTCTTTGTTGGAGTATCACTAATTGATTATCTCAACTGATTGTGAATTTAAAGGCAATAGCAAACATTAAAAATAGAGATTTTGTGTGAGTAATATAGACATAAAATATGTGAATAAATGTGTAACATCGAATAGAATAGCATGTGCTTATGTGTGTAGCAATAGCAAGAACAACGATGATTAAAAAAAAATGAACGAATTCATTTTTTTTCATGCACATCAAATGTGAGAAGAAGAGATCGAAAAGGAAATGAGGCATTGATTTTAGATTTGTTTCCTTTTTCGTGTTTTTTTACAATTGTGGTCATAACGCCTACCGATTGCTGCTCTTTTTTTCGCACTGCCTGTAGGAGAAATGACCATTTAGATTTGGTGTTCTAAAAAATGGAAAATTTGTAGGAAACCAAGAAGAAGAAGAAGAAGAAAATTGGGTAAGATTCAGGTTTTAAATGAAGGGTAGGAGAATCGACAATGCATATAATATATTTTCAATAAATAATTTCGCATGCTTTGACTAAATATATTCATATCTGCTGTGATTCTTATACTATATCGATAATTATAAAGAACAATAAGCAGATTTTTGATTGAATGGTTATTGACAAAGAAGAAAAGAAAGTAATAATTGATGAGAATAATTTCGATCTTAATACATATGATTATCAAGACCCACCTCTTGATCATTAATAGTAGGATTAGTTGGAACACTATTATCACTACTAATGTACGATGTACGATTGTCAGTTGAACACGGTATATCAAATCGAACCGGTTTTAACTAAGTATTTATATAGATTTATAAGTACCGTCGATTAGGAAAGATTATCATTTAGATTTTTTCAATAATTTTTATTTCTATGAGATTTCTTTTATTTTTACCTTATTGCCAAGATCTTGTGAGATTCGATCATCTTCATTTTGTTTTTCCTTATCTAATGCAACTTGTGCAAATGTAAATAATGGATTGGTTTTATCATTAATTGCCATATCATTTGGAAACTAGATCAAGATAAATGATATATAAAAGAAAATAACAGATATGGAAATAAATCAAACGATCGATTGTGATTAGAAATTGGATACTGTTTTTTTACTTTAGAAATTCATTAACAAAATCGAATTAGTTTAGTTCTTTTTTTTTATAGTTCTATTCTATTATCTATTTATCTATTCAACCATCGTTTCGAACTAATTCGATTTCTTTTCGTTTTGTTATTATTATTGTTTCTATTGAACACATTTCCTTGAAACTACGCAAAACTTCAATTATTATCAACCGTTGATAAATATCTATCAATGTCATACATTCTGATAAACAAATTAAGTTAGTCGCAAGTCGACTATTTGTCGACATTGTCAATAAATTAATTTTTTTTTCTATCTTTCGTTGATATGCAACATGTGACACATTGAAAGACAAGAACAATTAACTGTCCGATACTAAATAAGAATTGACGGCTTACTTTAGTATTATTCTTTTGTTGCTGTTGTTGTTGTTTGAGATCTTCATGATGAAGGAGTAATTCAACAGCTATTCAAAAGAAAATATATGAAGATAGAAGTCATGTTTAATTGGATCTATTATGTTATACCTTCGACAAATTCTTCATCAATTGCATGAAGTAACGCTTCACCTGTATCAATACTGTAATTCAATAATAATTCGATCATTTCTATATTTTCATATTCGATGGCTAATTAAGGAGAAAAAAAATAATTTTCATGTTCTTTTGAAATATAAAAACAACCTATGAGTAGTGCACTTCGTCCAAGTGGATCTAAACAATTGATATTAATCGGTGTACTTGGCATGTCATTATCAATTGATGTTGATACTCCTCCAGAGGTTACTTCAAGATATCGACGTGTTGTTGCCATATCTCCACCTATAATACATGCATATATATATATATATATGTTTCTTTTATTGATTTGTTTCAAACACTTGACGTCAAGAGAAATCTATCGATATATGGTATGTGCATCTCATCTTGTGATCAGCTGTTCTTATTAGCTTTTTGAAGAGAATTTAGTTCGACTCTTGCTCTATTATTTATTTATTATTTTCGACTGAGATTCAGTAACGATGAGTTTATTTCTTTCTTATGTACTAATGGCTTTCCGGATCGATTTTTATCTATAAAATTCCTTCGATGTAATGCGATTTTCATAGATAATATTTCATAGCCTTGAGCCATTACCAAGCTTATATAGGATGAATAATGACTACACAAATACTGTTTCGAAATTAATTTGAATACAAGTATTAAAAAACAGAGGAATACATTGGTTTTTTTCTCGTTCTCAAAGCAAAGATCTTCTCCTGTTCGTTGTTGTTGTTTTCATTTGCATTTCCGCTCAAAAATTTTCCTTCTCTCTCAATCTGTCCTTCTTTCGTTGTTTCTTCTAAGATTAGCTTTGAAAGAAGAAAAGAAAACAAGTATTTCTAATGACAGCAATTTTTCAATAAAATCCATAATTTGATGAATGTCAACATGAATACTTTAGAAAAATTCTCCATCATGTTCAAGTATCTTCATAGAGCGGAGAAAAATAGATAAAAGCAAAAGAAAATGAGAGAAACGGAGAATAGAACTGTCTGCATGTTAATAATGAATGGATTCCTTTTTCTTTCTTTTTTTTTCAAAAAGGGAAGAAAAAATGATTTAGCTTAGCCTTTTTTTTGCTGAATAAACACAATTACGGATGAAATATATTGAACGAGTTAATTTAAAATTAATCAACATCAATAGCTTACGTTCGACGGCAACAAGATATTTTTTTTCATCTTGAGTTAATTCAGGTTCTCGTCTTAATTGTGCCATTTGTTGGGCATATGTTTGTGTTGAAAACGACGTCGTATTTGTAAACTCACTGAAAGATTCATTAGATGAACGTCCGACCAACTTTTCGGCCTTGCGATAATCGTTCATAAGTCGTTGTATAGCTCGTGACATGACAGTCAGAATTTGAACAAGACTGTAATAATAATAATAATAGTAATAATCGACAAACTAGATAATGATTAAAGCCACAGAGGCACAAGACGTAAACTATATGAACGCAGACATACAATAAAGTATGATGAGAATATAAATCAAATTTGACTCGGAGTTGTTATACTCTATCTTGAATAAGAGGAAAAAAAAGAACAATAGAGAAAAACAAGTTAAGAAAAGTTATTTATATAAATCTGAATAGAGTTGTAGAAGAAAAGAAGTATTACTAGTCAAGATTCTCATCTAAGATAAGACAACAGTCTTAGACGAACGAGCGAAGCTCATCGACAAAATCTCTAGCAAATAATAGCTACATTTGATTTGTTTTCGGTCCTCGTCGTCCTATTATCATCAACGCGTGTAAGCACAACCGCGTATAGTGAAAAGATGCGAATAACGTAACGGTTTTCTTCATGTTCGCTCTCGACCCTCAGCACACAAAACTCTCTTTTTATGCGCGCTGTCGTTCTAATGAAATTCTTTGTATTTCTGCGTTCTGCTTTCTTCTTATTTTTTGTCTCTCTCTCTCCTCCCTCCCTCTCACACACACATGCATATTCTCTTTTTCTCTCTTGCTCTCCTTTCTGTTCCCATAGGCGCTGACACTAACTAGAATGCAAGTGCTACCGATACTACTCGCCTGGTTATATTATGTGTTCTTCTCTATCTTCTTTGATCGATCTCATCCCATCATCTGATGATGATGGTGACGAGAAGCGTAAATCATTCGCAATACTATTTTGTTCTCTCGTCATCTCTTGTTGAATCTTAGCATCCTTGTTTCTCGTCTAATCATGAGGTGTCGGCAGCCACAGAGAGATTTCTCTAGGACATACACACACACACACACATATATATATATATATATATATATATTTCTAAAAAGACCAGAACTCTATTCATTATTATCGTCATCTTTATTCACATCATCAATGATGTTCGTGTCTTCAGTCTATAATAACCTTTAGATTTTTCAGCTTGTTGTCAACCATCTGACAGTATACAAGTAGTTATTCGCAAAGAAAGAAAAATAAAAAAAAAGGCAAAGAAGAAGGAAGGTAAGAAAAGGAGTAAAAGAAGAAGAAGAAGAAAAAAAACGGAAATTGTCATCTTTCTCAGGCTTATTCACTGGAGAATATTCTCGATGATGATGGTTATAGATTTAATATAATATTGACGAAGCAGTGTAATATAAAATAGACTGTAATCTTCATATATATATATATATATAGATCTGTATATTTATACATGTAGTTCTGGATAGAAAAGATCAAATGACAAACAATAGAATCACTAATGATAGTATGCAATTTTCTTCTTCATTGACCACAAATATCTAAACAAAATAAATTCTTTGTGCTTCATCTTTTTTTTGTCTCTCTTGTCTATATCGAACTATTTCCTTACTAGGACTAATTGGGAGTGACGACAACAAGAAAAAAATGTCCGTCTAGTAAATATCAACAGTTGTCGCATATATGAAATTAGAATAACATACAGAAATTATGACAAAGTAAAATTACTGATAATAGACATTTTGTTTTTGGATACGGTCAAAAATACATAGAGACCTTTAAATAAATCTAATTTCATCAATGAAATCAATATATCTAAGTCGAGATATAGAATTCTTCTTGCTCGTTGGATAATATAACTGAATAGTTCTAGTCAGTCAATTGCACATATATATATATAACGCTCGAATCTGCATCTCGTTATTAATTAGCAAGATAGAAAAAAAAACGAGAAAAAGAAGACGCCGAAGAAGGAAGAAAAACCGAGAGAAAAGACATAATCAACGAACGAATACTTGATCAATATGTTAAACAATCTTTATTTCTCATTTATTATTATTTTTCTTTCTTCGTTCTTCATCCAGATTTCAATCATCCTTTTAATATTAGGGAACTTGTTTGAAAGAAGAAGAAGAAGAAGAAGAAGAAGAAGAAGAAGAAGAAGAAGAAGAAAAAAAAAAGATCGATCAATTCTATTTTCCTCAATCCGCCCAATGAGACATAGGAAACAGAATATTATTTAACGCAAAAAATAATACTCAATGGATCGAATAAAAACGAGAAAAGCGAAGGGGAGAGAACGTGCAGTGACACCAATATAGAAATTGATGATCTATTCTCACTTAACAAATGATATTATATAGCATAGATATTTCTATTCATATGTATGTATAGAATTTGATAGAACTAGAATACAACTATTGGATCGTCATGGTGGTAGTAGTAGTAGTTGTTGTTGATGCTGCTCGTCTTACTGATGTGATGCTTGCATAACTAATAAGTAGCAGAACAAGAAGAAGAAGAAGAAGAAGAAGAGGAGGAGGAGAAGGAGAGAAAAACTCAGACGCGAGAAAACATCGTAAAGTAGCGTGCAATCATATCTAGTGAATGCTTGTGCATGATGACAAGCTAGCTTCTTGAGACAGCTTTTTTTTCACTATTGAATTCATTGTGCATTCGTAACAGCAAGGATACACAACGGCATTCATTCATGTACTAATCATTGTCGTTCAACATAATAAGGAATTAAAAATAAAAGGAAAAGAACATTGACAATTGCTAACTGATGGTGTTGTACGGCGTTTCCTTCTACTCGAAACCACCTTGACGAACTGTCGAGCATAAGTATATAGACATATTTATGTGTGTGTGCGAAATCAAACATGCATCTCTGTCAACTGATTACCATAGATGCAGAAAATGTGTGCGTATATGTGACACAGATGGAAAAAATAAAAGGAAAAAAGTATAGAAAAGAAGAAAAAAAAAAGTTTTCGTGGATTTGTGTGGAAATTTATCAGTTTATGTTCTGCTTTTTTTTTCTTGGCGATCCTCATCTGTCTTCAATTGGTGATGGACGTGGGACGCCCGTAGGCAGAATCTTTCAAATACAAGAAGAAAAAAAAAAGGGAAGCAGAAAGGAAAGCTCGACATTTTGCTTTGTTTCCTTCCGCAAGTTATTGTAGACGCGATGAGACTGCACTGGAAAGCTAATCGCCGCAGGAATAACCAAAAAAAGAAAGAAAATATAACGATTGTTCAGTAAAAAACAAAGGTTCTCTTGATTTATCAATATTATTAATCATAGTCATGGTTTACATTGATAACAACTGTTGTAATCGGAGTCTAGAGAGAACTCTGATCCTGTCATAATAATATTGTCGAATTGATATACCATTAGAAAAGAAAAAAAAACGAGAACAAGAAAAATAAAGCATCCGACCGAAGCAAATGTCAACGACAAAATATTATCGACTAGGCATCGAGCCATTATACATTCGTATGCACACGTGTCATCGATTGCTAATGTGAATAGGTTGTTGTTGTTGTTGTTGTTGTTCGATGAAGATCGACTCTCTCTCTCTCTCTTTTAGTCCGACGATGAGAGGGAAGAAATCAAAAGAAGAAAATGGTCCAAAGAAACCGAACTCGAATAAACAAATCAATGGCACTCGTTGCACACGCACACACACGCAAAACACACATTTTCTTTACTATGCTTGTTGATAGCGGAAATGAGGCGAATAGACGCTCATTTATCGTGCTACTTTCCGATATCTCTGCTTTCCGTGTAAATGAGTCGTAATGACAATAATACAGCTACTTATACTCTTTGATATTTTAAAATAGAAGTTCCGTTCAATTCTCGTTTCCTTTACTTTGGTTTTTTTTCAATTCAAACAAAGAATATATCAAAATATATCGATGTCAATGTAAATATCTATCTCGTTTTATGTGTATGATCTGATGAGGTCCATTTGTCAATTCGTAGTTTAACGACAGAAAACAGATGGAAACATTATTGCAGAAAACAAAATCAACGCGTATATTATTTCTTAAATAAATAATGATAAGACTCATTTAGAAATGGACGTAATATGATAATGATTGTTCATGCATTTCGATTAGCATGTATTTAGCATTGTATTGCTTAAGTAAATCTTTTTTTTTTGTTTTCTCATTTCGTTATCAGACCAAAGACGACTTCTGAGTATCTATGAAAAACAAAAACTAAGAAGACAAAACATGTCACTCACTTGATTTTGTTCTTTCTCTGCTATGTGGAAAAAAGCCTAATTGAAGGATATTGAATGATACTTAGGAAATGGAATTATATTATGATATTTTTAGTTTTAATAAAGGAAAAAAAATGTTAATTAGAGTTGGCTTTTAATAAAGTATTGTCATCACTAGTTAATCATGAACATACTATGATATTAAATTTCACAGTAAAAAGAAATTTCACTGTTTAATTAGTCTATTGAAATCTAATCTATTAATACTTTATATAAGAAAAAAAAGAAATCGACGGAAGCATGATTTTTCTTTTCACTAGTTTCGAAAAAGTAGAGCTAATTGTATACGCTGAGAGAAGAAAACTTTGTGGCTAGAATAAAAGAAATAAATTATTATGACTATTCATCAATGTTTATTTCATTTGATTACGAAAGAAGAAGAAGAAAAAAACACAGAAATGTAACGAATATATGTTCATTGATTTAATCGAAATAAACATTAATAGAAACTGACTGGAATATTAATTCGCTTATGTTTATTAATTAATAACAAAAAAAGAAGTTGAATTGATGTTTAATATAAAGTTTTTTTTCTTTTACACGAGAAAAAAAGTAGAAATATTCGTTTAAAGATTTATTTATATAATAGTAGGGTGTTGTTTTCTTCTCGTTCTCTCGATTTCATCGTATTCAAGTGCGAATACTTGGATATCATCATAATCGAGGTCTTTTCGATAGGCAAAAAAACGTATCGCTCTTCGTCTTTGATCGAATGTTTATTAGAAATCGTCGATAAACATTTGTTTATCATTCGATTTTATTCTTCGATACGTTAAACACATCGATTTCGTATTTTTTTTCTATTTAAGATCTCTCTTATGGATCAACATCTTTCAACGCCTATGAGCGAAGAAAAATATCGCATGCATGTCGATAATGAAAATTTAGTTGATAATAATCGTGCAATTAAATCTCGTCTATTTGGTCAATATCGAACATGGCGTTTATCATCATTTATTTTACCGAGTTTATTGGCATTATTACTTCTTATTGGTACAATACTTTTAGTTCTTACACTTACTCGACGAAACACATGTCATCAACAACAATTGGAACAAGCCGAAGCTCTTCTAGGTCATATGCCTGATGATCACGTAAGAACGAACTATTAATGGATAATCGAAAACATTTTGTTTTTTGTTGATTATATTTAGCTGAAAACATGGGTGCCATGTGTTAAATCAAGTAAAGCATCATGTGTATGCCCAGCATCGTTTATTCACTCGACAGCTAATCCAAAACATTGTATACCTAATCATTCACGTTGTTTGAAAACATGCAAACACAATGCTCATTGTGTTTGTCATAATTTAGCAGATCCATATCGTTGTCGTATAGTGACACGTAATTGGATAAATAATGATCTTAAAGCTGGTGCTGTCGAACGTTTTCGTAATCCATTAGTTAATTATTTATTACAACACACATGGGTCGATCATTTCAGTCGACAACTTGAACGTTTACTTGTTGATGTTCGTGCCGGTGAACGATTATTTTTAAATACAAATCGACAAACAGGCATTGCTATTCACGAACAAGACGATGATTATTTATTAAATGAACGTTGGACAAAAGTCGAAGTTAACACGACACGACAACACATTATTTATACACAATTGAATCCTCAAACACACTCAGTATGTGAAGAAAATGGAAGAAAAACAAAAAACAGGCAATCATTCTTTTTTATTTAGTGCCGTATGTCATCATTACTAGATGATGGTTCCGTAACACATGGTCCAATTCATACTTGTCCTGGCTCGCCAATGGGTGCACCTTATTTTCTTGGTGCAGCTTGTAATGACATTCTTGTTCTTTGGCACGGTGCTCGTCAAATTAAACTTCGACGACAAGAAGGTTGGACAACAGCTCGTCACCATTTCGAAGCTGTTATTCCACGTTTACCTGTTCTTTTCGATCCATTCCATCGTTATTATTCATTGTACGATGATTCAATGATCGAAATTAAAGATTTAAATGGTGATGTACTCGCTCAATTATTCACAGATATTCTTCGTCCAACACGATTCGAATTTCTTGATCATCGTGGTACAATTTGGATTGGCAATCAAACACATATGCAAACATTCGAACAAACGAATGGTGACGCTTGGCTAGATTTTTAAAGATATGATAGTCTTGTTTTTTTCTTTTATCAGTTTTCATTTATTAGAAAAAAAAATAAAAACAAAACAAAATATATTTTTTCTCTCTCTTTCTACTCTGCGACATCGTATGATTTGTTGACTTCTGTATTATTTACAAGTCATATAAAAAAGAAAAATTCAGAGACAAGAGTTATGTACGACCATCGTTGTTCTTAATAAATCTTAGAGCTAAATAGGCACATGTACGGAATACGACAAACATGCCGAAGAGAACGAGAAAATTCCAGCCAACTTCGAGACCTGGATCGAAATACTTCAACGCTTCGTCGCCTGTAAATGTCGCCGTGACATTCTCTCGACATCGAGCAACATAATCTCCGTTGACACAACGATAAACCTGTCCGCCCATAAATTCTAATCGAAGACAAGCACTGTAAGAGTATCGAAAGAATGACAACCATTTCGACCAGACGCCTAACCAATGTGGTAGACTTTTAATAAAAAATCCACCGACTAACATCAAACTGATTAATGCAACTGTTGCAGCTGTTATTGCATGATGAAGATTTCGTAATGCTGCACCGAGTAATAGACCGAGAGATTCAGCAACAAGAATTGAGAGAAGTTGAAAGATTAAAATAGCTAAAAATATGCCAAAATTATTGTTAATTCGAGCCATCCAATATGAAATAATAAGAAATAGTGTTGGAAGAACAAGTTTCAATGGTGCTTCAGCAAGTGATTTTGCAATAAAATAAGCTGATAATCGATACGATCCACTAGCACGTTCTTTATCGATGACTGCACGTTCAAATGGAAACGAGAGTAAACCTAACATTAATGTATGAAATGGCCAAAATGTCATGATAAAAAAGATGAATGATGATCGATCTGGAATTGTTGTTTCAATAAAATCCATTCTTAACCAACAAAGACCAGCAATGACAGCTAGAGCTAAAGCTTGACCGAAATTAAGGAATGTAAATTGACTTTTTCCCGTCAATCGAAAACATCGACTGAAAAGAATTAACATTTGTGGTAGAAAACCAATTGGCCATTTGCTTTCACGTCCGCTTGGAAGTAAGTTAACATTGTCAGGATTTGTTAAGTCAGATTCATCACCCGATGGTTCAGGTATGAGATATTGTTGTTGTATTTGTTCTAATGGTTTCTTCTGGTTTCCTATCATTCGATTTTGACGATAGGCTTCTTTTAATTCATCACGAATTTTCGTATCTTGATTGACAAGATCCATCACATAATCAGCTGGATTGTATTGTGGTGGCGAATTATGACCCATTGTTGCAAAGTATGGAAGTGCATTCGATGGTTTACCCTATAAATCAAGTTATTCAGATATTTGAAGAAATAAAATGATTTAGTTTTTTTATTTACCATGAAAATAGTTTTTCCATCGGCTAATAAAATCAATTGATCGAATGATTGAAAAATTTGTGATGAAGGTTGATGAATTGATGTAATTATTGTTTTGCCTTGTATAGCTAATTCACGAAGAACTTCCATTAATGCAACAGCTGATGTACTATCTAAACCAGATGTTGGTTCTACAAAGAAAATAAATCGTTATAGATTTATGTTGTTTAGTAAAGACAAGTAAAATAATTTACCATCAAGAAAGATAACACTTGGATTGGTAAGAAGTTCTGTTCCAATATTGACACGTTTCTTTTCACCACCAGAAATTAACATAATAGGAGTATTCGCACATTTTCGAATACGTAATTGATCGATAATTCTTTCGACTTGAGCCATTTTGTCGCTACGTGACAAATGATTGGGCAATCGAAGTAATGCGGTATAAGTCAGTTGCTGTTTGACAGTAAGATTTTCGAAGAATATATCTTGTTGAAGAACATAAGCAAGTTTTCGTTTCATACTTCGATCATATTTTTGATCATTAAACCAAATATTACCAGTAACGCCGCTCATTGCACGACCGGATAACGTATTCAAGAGTGTTGTTTTTCCTGATCCTGGAATAAAAGATGATAACTTAGAAGAGTGAATGATAGAGATCACTAAATGTGTTACCTGATGGACCCATCAGTGCGGCTACTTGTCCCGAATGAATTTGTCCTGAAACTTTATCGAGGAGGATTCGTTCAAGAAATTTTTCTTTCGATGCTGGATCGAGCATTTTGGCGGGAACACTGATTGTTTTTGAAATCTCATGAAATGTCACTGTTATACGAGCTGATACTTCTTGCACTACACGGCTACCATCTTCAGAGATTTGTACTTGTAATGTATCACCATGGTTCATTTGAATGATCTCTTCTTTGAAAAGACCATGGCCAATTGTAGCCGGTTGATGTGTATTCGTATCATTATCGAATGAGTTATTGATATAAGATCCGTCCATTGGTATAGTCATGTTGGCTGTAGTATGTTTCGAATATAATCTGATGAAGTGATCGATGTATGGGTCTTATATACTGTTGCAAATGCAAAACGCACTTTTATTTCGTTTTTGATTATTTCGTAAGAATGACAATTAATAGTGCGCTCATGTACATGTTCGTTCGCAAAGTATTTGTGAGGTTTATATGTACGTTTGCCTAGTTTAAAAAGGCGTATGGTTTATTTCGTACTCTCACATGCTTGTGCCCTATGCATAAAAAAGGTGAAAGCAGAAACATCCTTTCTGATCGCACAGTGAAAATTTTGCTCGATACGGACAAAATTGACAATCGACCAATACATTGACTACATCAGATAAAGCAAATTATCGATAGTGACATTTTTTTTCTATAAACGTGTTGATACTCTGAAATTTGCAAGAAATCATTACGTAGCTTTTTTTAATTTCTACTGACGTCATTTTCATATACAAAAAAGTGCAGTGTCATCATCAATTCAATTGCTCGAAATGATTTTAATCAATAGTTTTGTCATTGAGAAATATATTTATTCTTCTGCAAGGATTTATGTTTAACGTCATACGAACGACTCAATTTAATCATTCATTGATGTGCATTATGCATGATAAATATCTCAATTTGAAGCATAGAATGCATTGAATATATTTATCTAATCGTCATGAGGAAAAAAACGATACTTATTATCGATTAGGCGAAATCTATGACCTGTAAAGTGAGTACAAAAAAACAAACATTAATTCACCTCTCTTTTTTTTTATACAAAATATGTTTGGGTGAAATTGAATAGGTGATAATTAAACAAGTTTATATGTATCAATGATAGATAATATTTATTTAAAAAAATTGGCTAAATACAAAAATAAAATGAAATATAAATATATATGTATATACGCAACACGTCTAGAAAATTATGTTCGGCCAGTACTATTTTTAATAAATCTTAAAGCTAGATAGGCACATGTACGAAAAACAACGAACATGCCAAAGAGAACAAGAAAATTCCAACCAATATGAATACCATAATCAAATGCATAGATTGCTTCATTACTAATAAAAGTACCATTTGGATTGTTTCGACATGATGCTATATAACTTCCATCGGTGCATGTATAGATTTGTCCACCTTTGAATTGCAATTGAAGACATGCATTGTATGAATATTTAAAGAATGATAACCATTTGCCCCATACACCTAACCAATGTGGTAAATTTCTAACGAAAAATCCACCGACTAACATTAAAGTAAGAAGAATGACTGTGGCAGCGGTAATTGCGTGTTGTAAGTTTTTAAACACTGCACCCAAAAGAAGACCAAGTGATTCAGCAACAAGAATTGAAAGAAGTTGAAAGAATAAAACAGCTAAAAATATGCCAAAATTATTGTTAATTCGAGCCATCCAATATGAAATAATAAGAAATAGTGTTGGAAGAACAAGTTTCAATGGTGCTTCAGCAAGAGATTTTGCAATAAAATAAGCTGATAACCGATACGATCCACTAGCACGTTCTTTTTCGATAACACCACGTTCAAATGGAAATGAGAGTAGACCATGCATCATAGTTTGTAAAGGCCAGAAAGTCATAAGAAAAAACATATATGATGATCGATCAGGTATGGTATCTTCCGAAAAATCCATTCTTAACCAGCAGAGACCAGTAATAACAGCTAGAGCTAAAGCTTGGCCGAAGTTTAGGATAGTAAATTGACTTCTACCCGTCATGAGAAAACAACGATTGAACAAGATCAACATTTGTGGTAGAAAGCCAATTGGCCATTTGCCTTCATGTCCGCTTGGAAGTAAGTTAACATTGTCAGGATTTGTTAAGTCAGATTCGTTTCCAGTAGGTTCAAGTGCCAAGTATTCTCGAGCTTGTTGGGAAAAGAATTGTTGTCCTGTTGGATGGTTGATAGTTTTTTGCGGATTGGTAATAGCTCGATTTTGAAGATAGGCTTCTTTTAATTCTTCTCGAATTTTCATATCTTGATTGACAAGATCCATCACATAATCAGCTGGATTGTATTGTGGTGGCGAATTATGACCCATTGTTGCAAAGTATGGAAGTGCATTCGATGGTTTACCCTATAAATCAAGTTATTCAGATATTTGAAGAAATAAAATGATTTAGTTTTTTTATTTACCATGAAAATAGTTTTTCCATCGGCTAATAAAATCAATTGATCGAATGATTGAAAAATTTGTGATGAAGGTTGATGAATTGATGTAATTATTGTTTTGCCTTGTATAGCTAATTCACGAAGAACTTCCATTAATGCAACAGCTGATGTACTATCTAAACCAGATGTTGGTTCTACAAAGAAAATAAATCGTTATAGATTTATGTTGTTTAGTAAAGACAAGTAAAATAATTTACCATCAAGAAAGATAACACTTGGATTGGTAAGAAGTTCTGTTCCAATATTGACACGTTTCTTTTCACCACCAGAAATTAACATAATAGGAGTATTCGCACATTTTCGAATACGTAATTGATCGATAATTTCTTCGACATGAGCAAGTTTGTCACTTTTTGATAGATCATTCGGTAATCGAAGTAATGCAGTGTAAGTTAGTTGTTGTTTGACAGTAAGATTTTCGAAGAACAGATCTTGTTGAAGAACGTAGGCAAGTTTTCGTTTCATTGGTTTTTCATATCGTTGTGTGTTAAACCAAATATCACCGGTAACACCGCTCAAAGCTCGGCCAGCTAATGTGTTCAATAGAGTTGTTTTGCCACAACCCGATGGTCCCATCAATGCAACAACTTGACCTGGATGGATTTGACCAGAGACATTATCCAAAAGTGTTCGTTCGATAAATTTTTCTTTTGACGATGGATCAATCATTTTGGCAGGTACTTGAATAACTTTACTAACATTATGGAATGTAACTGTAATACGTGGTGATAGAGCAGCAATTTTATGAGCACCTTCCATTGACATTTGTGTTTGTAATGTATCACCTTCACGCATTTGAATTATGTGAACCTTATGACGACCACTAGGTGTCAAATGCATATGATCCATTTCAGGTTGTTCCATATAATTTGGATTTATATATCCGTTATCAGAAGAAGACATGGTAAAATCTTTAGAATATGTTTAACTTAAGTGAACTGATTCGATTCTGAATACAGGTCAGGTATTTATACTGTTGTACATATTGCTTTCGATCAATGCGAAAAGCACGTATGTCGTCATCGATTCACCTGAGTAAATCGGCTGCAAGTCCGTACTCAACTTTCGATGTCTTCGTTCTTTTCGAATATTATGTTATTATCGTGTATTGAAGCATACAAAATAATATTCGTTCTTACCCGTTTTTGAAGTACGTTCGTAGCGCACTTTCCGAACACACGAATCGATTCAACGATTACAACTAGTTGCATTCTGCCTGAGTACATTTTCTCTATTCACAACGTTAATCGTACAATCACACAAACAATTTCTTCGATCAAAAGACAAAGAAAAATTATTTTCAATCTCAAATCAAAATCATGAGTTAATGATACGAATTTATTATTCTTATGATTAACAATCGCGTATGAATAGATATGACATTCGACTGCCATCAGGTAGAAATGTAATTAATATATGAAATACTATTTTGTTTATTGACTCTGTCTGTTGTGTTTCTTTTCATTTCCGTTAAAAGTACAAATTATTAACACATCGATGCATTCATAAGTCTTGAACATGAGTAAATTAGTTTTTTTGTTGTTATTGAAGATTTTCATTTGTGCACGGTTTATTTTCACTATAAACGAAGCCTAGTGTTCGTATAAGGTCACACGAAAGAAAAAAAAATAGAATAAACAAAATAATAAAAAAAAACGAAAGAACAGAGAAGAAAAAAGAAAGCAAGAAGAAATGAATTTCAGTAGTTTAGTCTTGTTTTTAAATATATATTTCTTTTTTGAAGATAAATATAAATCAGCACCGTCGAATGACACAAACAGAAAGATATTTTTCATATTATTAAATAGACCTAGTAAATATCAGGACAATTGGTCCAATTGCGTTGCCAATATTTGTCATTTGATATCCATACTTCCTGACCTGACACATCATGTCGAACGAGACGAAACCATCTAATAAAGAAAATTAATTTTTTTCTTCTTCTCAAACAATTCAACATGTTTTTTTTTCTACCTTGGTTGCCAATCTTCTCGATGTTTTTCCATATTTCGTCGAGCTAGACGTTGTTTTTCTTCGAGACGATCTTTTTCTTGTCCCGCTTGATTAATATCACCTTCTTCCATTTTACGAATATCCGGCCGAAAACGTGAGTCTGTCGGCGGTAATAATGGTCGAGTTTTTCTATCTTCTTCTGTCCATTGATTTAAAGCCATTGTAAACAATGAAAAATTGTAATACTTCGAAAGAAAAATACGAAGAATAGAATTATCTTCCGAAAGAACGAGCACTTTGTTTTTTTTACTTGTGGAGAATAATCTAATTTCGGTAAGATTCTCCAGAGTGTAATTGAATTCTGTGGTAGATTAAGTTGTTCGTGCAATGGATCAACATCGGGCAATTCTTCATCAGGATCGTTTGACGTTGTAGCATTAGATGCAATCGATGTTTGTGATGGATATTTGACGCCATTTTTCGAATCTTTTTTTTGTTGTTTTAAAAAACTATCGAAATGATCGATATCGATCGAATATAATGCCTCGGTCCAATAACCGAACAAACCTCGAACTTTACGTTTTCTACGAGAGCAATTGACATTTTCGTTCGAGTTAATTGATGCAATCTTACTGAGAATCATATATATATCCTTCAACTTTATGTAATTCTTTTGATGACCATGAATAAGGTTTGAAATTTAATATTGTCTTCGATTTATTTGAATGATTAACTATTTCCATAGTACCGTGCTATATCAATTTCATAAAAAAATCAATATCAATTATTTGTCTTAATTATCAGCTTACATATTCAAACCACAATCGACCAACAACAATATTATGAATTGTACATGTTACACTTTCCCATGTGTAAATTTCCTTATGTCTAATTGAATAAATAATCGATTTCAACTGTTTTTTTTTGAATATTTTCTTTCTTTTCATACCGTTTAAGTTCGAGTGTTAGTAAGCCTTTAGGATTGACTTCCATATTTTTAACAGTAAATTTCGCTTTAGGTAATATACTTCCATAGAATCTCCATCGTTCACCTCCGTCTTTTGATTCACATGTAAATGCACTTATAGGCGGATGATGACTGACTTGTTCACTCACATAACGAAACGGTAAATCATCACTAGATTTTGTTTTTGCAAAAAATTCTTCTTTTTCTTTTTTAATTTATTTTCTTCTTACCGAACAAATTCATATGTTTCGCCAAGTAAAGGATTGAATGGTTTGGACAGACGATCAATATTACTTGCTATTGATGAAACAGCAAATGCAGCGACATACTTTTTTAATTAAAATAAGAAAAGAAAAGAAAACGAGAGAGAATGACAATTCTTGTCGTTGATGTCAACAGAAAAGCAATTTGTTGCAACTCACCTGCATTCTCATCACCGGATCAGTACATTCGTCAGCACGATCGAGTAAATAAGAATAAAGTACATTCTCAGTAAAACGTTGAAGAAAGGAAACAGGCTCATTCCAGATAATCGGCATGGTAATTTTCGATAATTCCTAGAGATAAATTCGTCAATTTTGATAACAGTTTTCTTTTTTATCAGTTCATTTTTTTTATTTGAGGTCAAAGTAGAGCAAAAATGATAATAACTAAACGACTACGAAACGTCGCTTACTTTTCCAATGCATTGTTTCAATATGCTCCAAATACTAATTTGTGAACGATCGAACATTGGCACTGGAAGTTTCGTTCTAAATATTTTTCGAGTCAATATAAACAAAGATATTTATTTTGAAAAAAAAATAAAGATGAAAAAAAATATTCTGCTAACCGTTGACCACTTCTTTGCAAAGATGAAAATAGATTCTCCATTGTTCCAATTTCTCGAATGAAGATGTGGTTCTAATCGTAAAATGTATATAAATTTCTGACTAAAGGTCGATTAGTCAGTGAAGAGCAAACAAATGACTTGTTCTGTTGAATGGTATTTTTTTTATAATAGATCTATTTCATGTCTATTCATTGAAAAGACTAAAGCAACACATTCACTCCCCGTTTCTTTTCTTTTCTTCTTCTTTTTTTCTAACTTCTATATATATTAGCTGGTCAAAAGAAAGAGAACAAGAGAAAGAGAGAGAGAGAAAAGGGAGTTCTCGGAAAAGAAAAAGAAAGATGCTTGCTAGTTTATCTAGTTCTTTACATGCATTTTTTTTTCTCCCTAGTTCTTTGTGTTTTATCACGCCGTTTTCTTTTCTTAGGGTTGATTTTTATATTTAATTTTACGAGGAGAAAAAGCCGAAGAAGAAAAGAGAAAAAAATCTGTCTTTTTCTTTTTTTTTCTCTCGTGTTTTTACATACCGACCAAATTGTTGACGACTTAGATTCGTCCATGTTCTCATTAGATCTTTTTGAATACCATTCGTATAATGATCAATATCTAATAGAAAAAAAAGAAATAACCGATTAAGTAAGTCATAGACAACGAAAATTTAATTATACACTCTTCTGATTGATCTACTACTCATACGAATAATTACGATGGGGATGGTTTCTTTTTTCTTTACAAGTATTAATACTAAATATATCGAGTGGATTTTATATTTCTTCCAGACATTCATAATCTGAACAAAAGATGGTCTATAGTTGACTGTCTCCAAGGAATTTGAGGGTGTATCACTCGAAATAAGACAAATCACAAGAGTTTTTGCCGATGAGTCATATTACTAATCTTATAAAAGAGAAAAACAAAATATTAAAATCGTATATTTACCATCGGCATCGAAGAATTCATCATCTTGATTATTGTTATTATTCGTCATCATTGAAAAGAAACAAATCTAAAATCAATGAAGTTCATTTGATTAAATTTCTCGTTTTGTTCGGCGATGGAAAAGGGGAAGAAGAATGAAGACTTTTTTTCGAATGTTTGACTCGTTTTCAACGTGACTTAAATACAAGGTATTGAAAAAAAGAAACAAGAAAGAAAGAAAGAAAGAAAAGAGAAAAAAGTACTTCTCCTACGCGCATTTTCTCTGTCTCAATCGTCGTCGATCGGCACATTGGATTTCAGTTCTGTCAATGAATGTTTGTGGACAGCAGAGGTAGCATGTAAATATACATAGTACAAAAAAAAAGAAAGAAATCGATAGAGAAAGAAGAATAAAAAGGAGCAGAATGAAAAATGGTAATGAGTACTCGTAACTCGAAGTTGTATATATGCATGTTTTCATAGTGATTGAACGTTGTTTTACACGAGGAACAAGAGAAAAAAAAACGATCAAGGGATCAACAATCGGATTTGAGAATATGTAGGAATTTATGAAGGTGAAATTGTTGATGCACGAGGGAATATTTGTTTGGATGTTGATGTCGAACATGCGCTCACGAAATAACAAGAGATAACAAACGATTAGGTGTGATGAAAATTACGAAATGGGGAAATAGAATTTTAATTGACAGTATCTGCTGACATCTCCAGCGGGATTTTGATTTGAGAGTAAATGAACCAATAATTCAGATCGATAACGTTGAATTCGATGAATCACTCGAATGCACAGAATAAGAAGTTGATAGAAAAACTTTTTTTTATTTATTTTGTTGGAGAAAAAGAAGAATTCTTTTCGTGTTTTTCTATTTTTTGTTTTTTTATTTCTATTTAGTTTTGCTTTTTCTTGTCTACTATGAGACTAAATGGGCTGAGAACAAACGAATAGATCATGGGTGGTGGTTCGACAAAAATTCTCTCATATGATGATGCCGTTAAACGATGTAGGAAGAAATTCTACGATAGAAATTCAACAATTCACTTTCGATTTCATTTATTTAGTTCTACCAGCTGATTTAGAACGAATTGAGACCACATTTCGAGATCTAACAAACGGCTCAGGTGAACTCAGCTATGCCAATTTCAAACGAGATGTTTTCGCTAATTTCCTACCAGAAAAATTAGCAACTGTAAGACTCATGTCAAAATGAATCGAATTCAATGATTTTCTTTTCTTGTCGTTGTAAGCGTCTCTATCAAGTCTGCACGAGTTCATCGAAATCATGTATGTCGATGAAAGATCTTGTTTCCTGTTTGGCATTAATCTATTACGGTTCAATTCGTGAACGAATGCAACGTAAACAAACGAAATTCGATAGAAAAAAAACTTGATTGTATACGTGTTTTTTTTTGTTTTCAGTTCTCTATGTTTTATTTACTCATAATACCTCCAATTCGAACGGAATCTTACGTCGACAAGATGTCGAAGATTTTCTTTCTCAATGCGGTGATCCCTCTCCCGAAGAACTTGACACTTTATTCCAAAATGTAATGATTTTTCTTTCGAATGAACATCGTTTTTTTTTATGTGCCTTTGCTTTCAGTCTGATGTTATTGTCACTCAAGAACGATTCGTTCTCTGGTTAGAGTCTCATCATGGCCATACGACAACGATAACCGATTGGCTCATGGATGATCAACGTTTACACGAACTAACGAATTCTCTCAATGATAAAACATCGGATCAATATTCGATTTTTGCCAATGTGACAAATCGTGAGACGACGTGTTTTTTTTTCTTTTTTGTAAAATAAATTCTTTTCTTTTGTTTTTAGTTAAGGAAATCGAAGTGAAAGATCTTGAAAAAAGTTATAATTCTATTTGTACATATTCAAATATGAATCGACAGTCACAAATTGTTCTACAAACATTTTCGAATATCCTCACGCCTGTTCTACCTCCGATACTGATCACTGGATTTTTCGATGCATTCGACGAGAATCAAGATGGTACGAGTTGATTTCTCCTCGCCAATCGAATTCATTCGATTTGTTGCTTTTAGGATGCATCGATTTCAAAGAATTCATTTGCGGAATTAGTTCGATTTGCCGTGGTCAACAAATAGAACGACACAAATGTAAATTTCCGACTTTATTTCCTAAAGGAAAAGTCATTTGTTTTCTTTCTTCAAGTTCTCTTTCGTGTATTCGATCGTGATCACGATGGTCGTCTCGATCGATCCGACATTGTTCACATGTGTTCCTGTTTGATTAGCGTGGCTCAATTTGTGAATAAGTTTAACTTTCAAATGAATGACTCGCCCGATGTTTATGCTGAGAAGATATTCGAAAATACGGAGCGATCAGTTTTTACTTGCGAGGATTTTTCGAATTGGTGTACGACTGATCTGTTCATTCCAGAATTAATCGATTTGATCTATCAAATTTGTCATATTGTCTTGGGCTTGAGAGCGGCAAATAGACACGACGAAGTTTTCATTGTCAAGTAAAATGAAAAACAAAAAGTCAATTGATTCGAATGGTTTTTTTTTGTTTTCAAGAGAATTTCTTCAACGTGAACAGTATCCATTCCTTGAAGCACAATCGTGTGTTTCATCGAAAACTTATCATTGGATAAACTCGAATCGATCGACATCAAAACCGGGCTCGTCTTGGTATTTGATTCCGAGCGATTGGTGGAATCGTTGGGAGCTATCTGCGACTAATGCTGCAATGAACAAGAAAACTTCAGTGTCCAAATTGCATAAATTAGCCAATGGACTTGAGAATAAACGTGAACCAGGTGATATTGATACGTCATCATTAGTTGACAAGAATTCTTCGTCGACAAATCGAATCGTTAATGATGAATGCGTGCAACTTAAATCAGGACTTCGCTATCCAAATAATTTCCAGATGGTACCCGAAATTTTGTGGTTATTTTTGAGAAAATATTACCGTTGTAATGGACCTGTTGTTTGTCGGAAAGTGACATACAGAAAGAGATTAAATAGACCTGAATTAGATTTGTATCCCGTAAGAAAAGATTGACGAAAGATTAAAGACAAAAGACGACTTGTTTTCTAGCTTTTAATTAAAGTCTATCGAAACCAAAGCCTTTCTCAGCAACAATTACAGTCAATTGCTAATACTCCGTCAGCAAATACCAATACGAATTCGATGTATTTTGTTTATCCATTAATGAATTTCGTATCTGCAAGTGTTTTTGGTAAACAAAAAAAGAACTCGATGATTGTTCTTTAAAAACCTTTTTTTTTGATGATTTAGGATCTAGTAATTCTTCGACAACTAATCCTCAGCGACATTATTTAGCTTGTAGCTATTTCGTTAGTCCATATCAAACAGTCCGATCTCTGGTCGAAGAATTCTCGAATAAATTCGGCAAGACATTAGAAGAGATTCATCTCTGGCTACGATTCAGCGAAGTTCGTTCGAATCAAATAGAAAAAAAAACGAAAAATTTGCTTCATTTTTTAAGAACGATCTTCGACAAATCGATATTGATAACAATGAATTAACTTGCGAAGAAGCTGGATTCGAGTGTAATACAGATATTTTACTAGAAATTCGAAATAATGATCTAACATGGCCCGAAGAATTGTACACATTAGCAACTCGTTCGAAGCCAGCATCGTCGACAATCAACGAGAACGAACGTGGTCTTATCGGCCTATCAAATCTTGGCAATACCTGCTTTCTCAATGCGTCCGTACAATGTTTAAGCCATTCATTTCCATTGACATATTATTTTCTACATAAATATTATTTATACGAAATAAATAAGTAAATTCTTCGTTTTGAAAATAATAAAACATTCATTCTCTTCTTCAGAGACAATCCGATTGGCATGCAAGGCAATATCGCACTTCGTTACGGGCAATTACTCGCGAAATTATGGGGCAATGTTCAAGGACCATTAGCACCGTTCGAATTACGAGTATGATTTTCGAAATATGTCCGTTGAAAATTTGGATTTTGTTTTCAGGATTCTGTTGCGAAATTTGGTTCGTCACGTTTTACGGATTTTCAACAACATGATTCACAAGAATTTCTTTCGTTTTTACTCGACGGTTTACACGAAGATCTCAATCGAGTTCATACGAAACCCTACGTCGAATTGAAAGACAGCGATGATCGACCTGATGAAGACGTAATTTCTAACAAAGAACGAAACAAAACTCATCAGACTGCGTTTTTTTTTGTTTTCAATTTCAGGTCGCTTCTGAACATTGGGCTAATCATCTAGCACGAAATACTTCGATTATAGTCGATCTTTTTCACGGTCTTCTACGTTCGCAAGTACAATGTCGAGCATGCCAATTGAAAAGCGTTCGATTCGACCCATTTAACATTCTTTCACTGCCACTACCAGTCGATACAACGATTGCTATTGATATTAAACTAATTCGTTTGAATGGTTTAGTGCCGATTCGTTACAGTTTTCGTCTCGACGGTAATCTATCCGTCATGGATTTGAAATCCAAATTCGTTGAACTATCGAATATTTCAATGGAACAAATCGGTTTCTATGAATTAACACCCTCGTTTCATCTTCGACCGAATTCTCTTCTCGAAAACAATTCAACATCGATCAAAACTCTGCCCAATCGAGAAATACTCGCTTATGAACTCGATCCTCAATGTTCTTCGTATATCATCGCTCGACATCGACGGATCGAAAAGCAAGACCGATATTTATCGCCAATGACAAAGCAGAAGATCGTTTTCTTCGGTCAACCATTGCTCATTCCGTATGACGAAAATCTAACGAATGACATTTTGTACGGCAAAGTCTACAAACAAATCGAACGATTGCTAAGAAAGAACCAAGATTTCGATGAAATCAATGGATGTAAAGAAGTCTATCCATTTGCATTGAAACATATCAGTGAAGACGGAAAAAAATGTTCATTATGTTCATGGAATCGGTAGATCGACATTTTGTATTTTAGTCAATTGAAATAATGAGTTTAATTTCATTCTAGTTTTTGTATTGGCTGTTCGATTGAATCGAATGCTGAGAAATTTAATTATTCGAATGATTATCTTGCGATTGATTGGGAATCTACAGCGTACTATCTACGTTATTTGTCCAATCGTGAACAAGTTAGTAAAACGGCTGAATCTGCATATAGATTAAATGATTTTTCTTCTTTGTTTTTCTAAACATTAGGATATTGAAATTTATCAGAATATAAAATCGTCTGGCTCATCGAACGTTGATACTAACCAAGATGATCTGAATTCAGCTGTTCATTTAGAAGATTGTCTTGATTCGTTTACACGTTGGGAAAATCTCGACACGAAAGAATTATTCAATTGTAAAAAATGTCAACAATTACAACCCGCAAATAAAAAACTCGACATTTGGAAATTACCGCCATGTTTAATATTTCATATAAAACGTTTTCAATTATCGAACAATCGTTGGATAAAATCGTCTCGTCCCGTTCGTTTTCCAATAAATGAATTTAATCCATCGAAATATTTGCCAACACGCACATCGATCTACTCGACATCGTCCGAATTCCGTTCGATCAATGAAAATATGCATTCATCCTCGACATCGTCATTATCATCCGAAGCAATCTCGACCTCATCGATTGACAATATGAACGGTCTGTTATCTCAACGAAATCTTGCACTTCCACCACCGGAAAAAATTCTGGAAACGAAAAAGAATAAAAAGAAAAAATCATTTAGTAAAAAATCGAAACATGCACAACAAGAATTCAACGAAGAAATTCTTCTACCGCCGAGATTCTCTCAAATGGAGAATCGAACATTGAGCTTCGGTGATAACAGTTTCGATCCTGACCATGCCAATTACAATCTATACGCATTAGTTTGCCATTACGGTGTTATTGGCAGTGGACATTATGTTTCATTTATCAAAAATCATGAGACCAAACAATGGTACTGCTTGAATGATAGTTCATGTAAACCTGTTTCGGAGAGTTTCTTGGAAAAATGTTCATCATCGGCGTATTTGCTGTTTTATGAACGTGAAAATTTAGATTGCAGACGATATATGCCCGATGTCGAGGGTAAACAACGAGTTGCTAATGAAAATTCCCTTCCAGCAGACGATCGATGGTGTTCAATTATGTGATTGTTTCTTTTCCATTATGATCAAAATTTTGCTTTTCTTGATAATCGTGATTTGTTTTTCTTTTTGGATTTCAAAAAACAAGAAAAAAAAATGGTATACATATATTTTTCTTCTTCCGGTGCTTTTATGTTGTATAACCATCTATAAAACTGAACCTTTCGTTTGTTTGTTTGTTTTTTTTCTTTCTTTCTTGTACAGCGAATGTGTATATTGACTAATAAAGACACAAGTTTCAAATGTTTGAAGACTCACAATTGTTAACCGTCGAGTAGCGGCCTCTCTTTTATGTTTTTTTATTGAGTAGAATTACTCATTCGGTTGATTACCTAAATAATCGAGAAGGAAAGAGAAGAAAATAAATGTTTATTTGAAATAGAAAAAATGGCGGTGGGATGATCGATTTATTCACCTGAAATGCTAAAAGCAATGAATAACTCGTTTATTATTCGCATGACGTTCGATTAGTACTGTTAGGGTTTTTTTTCTCTCTTTGTTGTTTATTGACGAAAAAGTATATTTCGAGTGACATTGAAAATTTTTCGAATAGTTTATATATTTTTTTTTGTTTTGTTCACGATGAAAAGTAAAAGAAAAAAGAATAATTGTATTTTTTAGAAGAAGAAGAAGACGACGAAGAAGAAAATCAACAATAAAAACAAATGCCACTTCCTCGTTCGGCAAAGGAAGTTGCGGCTAATGATAGTGAATACAGTCAGTTATTTTCAACAGAAGATCCCGAACAATTATTTGTTGATTTGAGAGAAATTGGGCATGGAAATTTTGGTGCTGTTTATTACGTACGATTGTTTTTTGAGTGCGTGAGAAGAAAAACAAAACATCGTTCGTATTATTTAGGGACGAAATGCTGAAACGAATGAAATTGTCGCAATAAAAAAAATGTCAACTGGACGAAAGCAAAATACTGAAGTTCGTCAATGAACTAATTTGATAGATAAATTCGAATCAATTGCCATTGCATTTTAGACTTGGCATGATATTCTCAAAGAAATTCGTTTTCTACGAGAATTAAATCATCAGTTTTGCATTGCTTATCGTGGTTGTTATTTGAAAGATTACACAAGTTGGTTAGTAATGGAATATTGTCTTGGTTCAGCTGCTGATCTCATTGAAGGTTCGAAAGACAGAGGAGAAGAAAAAAAAACGATTACAATTTCCCTTTTTTTCAGTGCATAAAAAACCTTTGGCTGAAGGTGAAATAGCCACGATTGTTTGTGATACGTTATCTGCACTCGATTATCTTCATTCAATGCATCGAATACATCGAGATATCAAAGCAGGAAATATTCTATTAACCGAAGATGGAATTGTTAAATTAGGTTTGTTGATAAATTGAGTTCGAGAGAATATTCGATTGTTTGACTTGAATTTTTCAGCTGATTTCGGTTCAGCATCGTTGATTAGTCCAGCAAATAGTTTCGTCGGCACTCCGTATGTATTTCAAAAGCGAAATCATTGAGTTCGACATTATTTGCAATTTGAAAATAGATATTGGATTGCACCTGAAGTGATACTCGCAATGGAAAACGGTCAATACGATGGCAAAGTTGATATTTGGTCGCTCGGAATAACCTGCATCGAACTTGGTGAGGAAAAAAAACGAATAATAAAATCAAAATTTCATGTCGATTCTTTTCAAGCCGAACGAAAACCTCCACTGTTCAATATGAATCCTATGTCTGCATTGTATCATATTGCACAGAATGCTCCACCGACGTTGACACCAACTGATAATATTCATTATACAAACGATTTTGTTTCATTTATTGCCTTGTGTCTACAAAAAAGTCCAAATGAACGACCAACTGCAAATGATTTGTTAAATGTAAGCAATTCAATTTGACTGCTGATGCTATTTTGTTGTTTTTGATAGAATATTTTTGTAACAAGTAAAAGTAATCGACAGATTCTGATTGATTTAATTCGACGTACGAAAGATGCCGTCAAAGAATTCGATAATCTTCGTTATCGTCGAATGAAAAAAGTGTTGCTAAGTGACGAAGAACAAAATCTTGTCAATCAACAAACGAACACATTCGACACCGAACGTTCAATTCAATTGCCAAATGAAATGATCGAAGATCCAACATTAGACGACGACGATGATGATACACAAAGTGTCGATTTTCTTTCGCGTAGTCATGATCAACAACTCGACGATGGCGAAAGTCTTCACTCGAGTCGATCAAGTCTTCAACAATCGTGTCAAAATCTAAACAAAAAACTACCCATGGCACGTCAACATTCGAATACATCTCAAGGAATCTATGCCGGCAATCACGATCGTCGTCTATCATCAACTGATTCGAATGCATTGCCGATGAATTCTTCACGTTCATCGTCACGAAAACTTCATTTTCTTGGCAAAGATTTTGCTACAATCAAAACATCACGTATCGTTCGACGTGAATATCAACAACACGAACAAAATGATCAACAATTCGAACAATATCGTGGCTACAAACGAATGATAAAACAACATAAAAAACAACTTAAACAGGTTTGTCTTTCTTTGACTTCGTCGTTTGGTAATTGATCGTTTTTTTTTTGTTTTTAGTTCGAAGAACGTTGTCGAAGTGAAAAAACCGACTTACGTTCGAAATTCGAACGCGAATATAATTCATTTCAAGATCAAGTTACGCTTGATAATAATCGTTTGTTAGAAAAACATCGTCGTGAAGTCGCCGAACAAATCAAACAAAATCAAAATTCATTGAAAAAATTCGAACGTGAACAAGAAGAACAATTCGATTATGAACTCAAACATTTTCAACAAGATCGAACTAAACAATACAAAAATGAAAAAGAAACATTGAAAAGAGTTCGTCCGAGTTGTTTTTTCGTATCGAAAAACTTCGCCATTTTTAGGAAATTTTAAATTCATCGAATCGATCAAAGAACGAAAAAGAAGATGACATTCGTCGAGTGAAAGATACACTTCAATATAAACTTCATAACGATGAACAATTACTTCGAAATCAATTGATACACAAGCAAAAAATCTATCAGTTACAACACAAACATCGAAAAGTCTTGCAACTCCACGTACTCGAGAAGAAACTTTTCGAAGAAGTTCGACATATTTTTTTTTCTTCTTGTAAAATATTTTTTTTTGCATTTATCTTCATAGAAATCAACGAAAAGTATGGATACAATCATTCAACGGCATGGTCTTCTCAAGAAACATCACGAACTAACCAAAGAACTCGAACTAAAACAATTAGCCAATCTACACAAGTTGGATATGAGATTTTGAAATGAAAAACTGAGCTTTTTTTTTCTTGTAGAATGCGAAATGAATTCACACGTAAACAACAACAAATGGAATTGGCCAGTTTGAATGAATACATTACTCGACGAGAAAAAGAATTACTTAAACGTCATGCTTTCAATCAAAAACAATTTCCAAAAAATATCAAAGTTTGTCATTGAAAGAGCGAGAGAGACCGAACAAATTCGATTGATAATGTTTGTTTTAAGATTAAGCAAGCCGAAATCAAACGTCAATACAAAGAAGCATACAATCAACAAGAACGACAATATAAAAGTCTCAAAGAAAAATTACGTAGTGAAACAACAGGCCACGATTATGAAGCGAAATTGAAATTATTAAAAGATGATCAACGACGAAAATTTGATCGACTCTATCAACGTTATGAAGAAGATGTACAGAAAGTGCTCGAACAAGAAAACGTATGAGCTCTATTGAATAGTTTATCTCGAATTGATTGTTGTGTTTAAGTTTCAATTAACAACCGATCATAATCAAGAGAAATATTCGTTGAAAAGAAGTCTCGAGGATGATCGAAAGAATCTAATGAATTTACAGGAAGAAAGTCTATTGAGAGCCAATCAACAACATCTTGACGAAATTAAGAAATTAGACAAATCAATCGAAGATCGTTTGAGAAAATTAAATGAACAAGTATATTGAAGGATTTCACTCGAAAATAAGAACAAATTTGACGTTTTTTCCCCCGTAGATGCAAAATGAACTCGCCGAACATAATGAAAGTCGTACAAAAGAATTAGCATTATTAACTCAACAACAACGCCATAGTTTAGAGCAATTAGAAGCCGAAATGACAAATCTAGGAGTTAATCTATCGGATCTAACTGATTCGTTGCAAGATATACATTTCTATGCTGCACAAGCTGCCGTTCAATTCACGCCGACACGTTCGTTAACACGAAGTTTTCCACGTTCATCTAGTTCAAGTTCATTCCTTTCGAATACAAATCATACACCGACATATAAGTAAATCGAATTTGCTAGTTATTAACAGTGATGTTCCTTGTTTATCTTCTGTCAAAAATCAGGTTTCTCGTTGTTTGTTTGTTTGTGTTTTTTTCCTTTTCGAATGTGTAAATTTTGAAAAATCACCATCACGCCGCCGACACTAACAAAACAAATTTTATCTATTTATTGTTTCTTTGCAATCAGATTGTCGAATTTCATGACTTTGTGCTTGGCTTTTCTTTCGTTTTAATCGTATAATTATTTTTTTTTCTGTTTTGTTTTTCGAGAAAAATATTGCTCCATACTGATAAACATTCAATTCATTTCATTTGTTTTCCTTTTTTTTCTAAAAAATTTCAGATATAATTTTTTAGCATACATATATATTTCAAGTGAACGACTATGAGCAGAGATCAACAAACAGTTGAACAGACAACAAACACAGCAGCAGTACCATTAGGTAACAGAAATATTTTAATAGAAATATGATTTTTTTCAAGATACTTTCGTTTGAATAGACGAACCACCACCAGCATATGAAGCAGCGCCTGTCACCGAAAATGAAACAACAAGTGTGGCAACAGCTGGTGTTGTTGAAGCCCCGCCTCCATATTGTTTAGTTGACCCGAGTAAAGTTCAAAATGTCGACCATTTACCTCATTACGCGCATATAACACCTGTGGAAATCATCGATTTGAATACAACAAGTGCAACTGCAACTGAATCTGTAAATGAGAATTGCTCGTGCTGTTTTTCTATGCATGACAGTTTTGTTTTTCTCTTTAGACTCGACATTTTAATCAAGCATCATGGCTTACAACAGAATCCAATTTGGATATCGGTACCGATTGTACATTCCTTATGGCATTGTGAGTTCAATAGATTCGATTCGATTTTTCCAATAAATTCTTTTCCTTTTCAGTATAATCGCGTTCTTTTTCAATTGGCTCGGTTTTCTCGCCGTTGTCTGTCTAATTCCGACTATAGCCGCTCGTTTCGGAGCCATGTCAGGCTTCGGTTTGAGTGTTGCCAAATGGATAACTGTTATGCGTTATCACGAATTCAATAATACACTCTATATGAATCCAGGAAATATGTCGACAACATTTCATCGACCAGCCGTTCATGATCCTGCGCAAAACTTCGTATTTGCGATTGTTTTATTTGCTGGATTTTTTCTTTTCGTTCGTGGTCTTATTTCTTACATTGCCGTCAAAAATCGAGCACAACAACACGGACAAAACGAAGATGTTTTTACGTGGTACTAAACGCAGCACATCACATTTCAAAAACAGACTCTCATTTCAAAGATCTTTACTTTTTTTTTCTCATCGTCTCGAAAAATTAGTTTCATTGTAAACAATTCTTATTTTTCTTTTCGTTCTTCTTTCGAAATTAAAAAATAACAGCAACATTCTTGTTTTTTTTTCGAGTTTTGTTTTTAATATATATATATATAAATAAACGCGTCATCATTCAAACATGATCAGATCGTTATGTAATATGACGAAGTGACGAGAGAGAAAAAAAAAGAAATGCTATGTACATTTCGGTAAACAGAAAACACGTACTAAAAAAGAGAGAAGGAGAAGAAAAACTATAACAAGAAGAACAACAAACAACAATAATCGCCTTTCATGATTTTTTTTCGCATTTACACACAGAGAAAAAGAAGGAAAAAATCGTACCAAAACGTTTGTGCTGTTTGAGAAGGAAATAAACGTAGGTTTTCGTTTCCTTTCGTCAGAACAGTAGCCGATCGTACGCGAACACATCGGTTTGTTGAACTTGCGCGAGAGTAAGTTGTCTTGGTTTCGGTCAGAATTTTTCCCCACGAAAAATAAAAAAACGATAAAGGTTAAATGGAGATGTTAATTTTGATCTTGTTAAAATTAAACAAAATGGTGAGTTGGGTTTGTTTGTTTATTCATCGGCAGAAGTTGATGCTTGTCGAAGATGTTCACGTGCATGACGATGTGATTCTGAACATGAACAACCAATCACCATTTCACGATTCAATAGTGTATCAGCTGTAGCTTGATCACCAGTAGCAACTAGAATTTCGAGAGAGAGAGAGAAAATGTCTTTTGTTTTATCGAGAATGAAAACGCACTAGCTGTATGAACTGCTGATTGACCGAGCCAACCATTTTGGTGAATATCAGAGCCAGATTTAAGTAAATAATCGATAATTTCTGCGTGTGTACCACGAACAGCTGTGAAAAATAAAGGAAAACATGAAAAATTAATCAAACAAAACAGTCGTCGAATCTTACCAAGAATAAGTGGAATATCTCCATCGTCATTTTTACAATTAACACTTGCACCATATTTTACAAGCGTCTGAACGACTTCTAAGTGACCATTTTGAGCTGCTGCATGCAAGGCAGTATAACCGAATTGACCTTTCTTTTGAATATCAGCTCCGGCATCGATTAAAGCTTTGACAATGTCGACTCGACCAAGCATAGCAGCATTCATCAATGGTGTATAACCATAAGCATCAGCGGCATCAATATCAGCTCCTAAACATCGAACGATCATGATCAATGAAATCGTTTTTTCTTTTATTTGTATTTTTTTACCTTCTCGAAGCCAACATTTGATACCTTCCAACGATCCACATTCAGCTTCTTCTGGTAATGAACGTTTCGTTTTTTGTGGACTATTGAATAAATTCAATAGGAGATCAGTAGTTGTTTTAATCCATGAAACTGGATAGTAAATGTCACTTGTATCGATTGATGGCATAATTCAAATGTTTATCTAAATCGTCGGGAAACGAATCGTAACTTTTTGTTTTCAAATGTACTGTATCCCAACGTGAAAATCTGTCCTTGTATTTATTACGCCGTAAATCTCTCTTTCTCTCTCTCTCGATCTATCGTTTTTTTCTTCCTCGTAATTTTTACTTATTACAAAACAAAGATACTATTCGAGAAAGAATCGTTGTATTTTGTATTTTTCTTATCACGCGCAGCACACGCAGCGACGTACTCGTTGTTTTTTTCTCTACTATTTCTGTCATACATGCAGATGATCAGAACAAGGAAAAAATATGATTGGTAGGAAAAACTCAATATACATCATGTGATGTTAGTTTCTCATAGATGTTGCCACACGTCGAATGCATGACAGCGGTTTATACCTAAATTTAGTAAATTTGACTACTATTATGTGTCTATTCGAAGACCTTTGATACGCATGATCGAACGAAATAAATTTTCAAATGATCTTTCAAAGTTTGAAGGTCGAAGTACGATTCGATCATTTTCTCTTCTGTACAGTTCAAACTTCATCTGTAAACGAACTAGACTAACATACGTATATCTATATATATATATAAAGGGGGAATGGTAGTGCCACACCTTCTCGTGCGGTATTTCGTTTCTTCATAGATTGACTTACCAATAGAGACGTTATATGAATAAGTAAAAT
>ERZ778027.428-NODE-428-length-101010-cov-8.230013_pt1 | contig 101010 bp, 107 predicted proteins | sample MGYA00375757_ERZ778027 | MGnify/ENA primary metagenome ERZ778027 (study PRJEB29350, sample SAMN05389817) | bioreactor metagenome | isolation source: Ammonium sulfate bioreactor | place: South Africa: University of Cape Town | collected 2014-02-18 ...
CAACGCCGCGCAGGCGGTGATCGAGTTCGTCGACCGCGACGTCGATGCGCGTGGCAAGGACTCCGGCCCGGTTGCGGCCAAGACCGAGCAGGCAGCGACCGCTTCGGCGTAATGATCGCCCGGCGGCATCTGTTACGGAAGGCGGCGCTCGGCGCCGCCTTTTTCGTTGCGGCCGTGTTGGCAGGAGCCATCGTGATGAGCGATCGGGCGCAGGCCGGTCCGCGGCAGGATGAGGCGCTGCTGGCCGTCGCCGCGAAAGGCGATGCCGCGGCGGTGCAGCGGCTGCTCAAGGACGGCGCGTCGGTCGACGCGCGTGACGGCTCCGGTCGCACGGCGCTTCTGGTGGCGACGCGTGCCAACAAGATTGATGTGGCGCGCGCGCTGATCGCCGCCGGAGCCGATGTCAACGCCAAGGACGGCATTCAGGACAGCGCATTCCTCTATGCCGGTGCGGAAGGGCGCAACGAGATTCTCAAGGCGATCCTCGCCACCGGCAAAGCCGATCTGAAAAGCACCAACCGGTACGGCGGCACGGCGCTGATCCCGGCGGCGCATCACGGTCACCCCGAGACCGTGGCGATCCTGCTCGGCACCAGAATCGACAAGGATCACGTCAACAATCTCGGCTGGACCGCGCTGCTCGAAGCCGTGATCCTCGGCGACGGTGGGCCGGTGCATACCCGCATCGTCAAGCTGCTGGTCGATGCCGGCGCGAATGCCAACATCCCTGACCGCGCAGGCGTGACGCCGCTGATGCACGCGCGTCGCCATGGCTACAAGGCGATCACGGATATTCTGACGGCCGCCGACGCGCGCTAACGCAGGCTGCCTCTGGATGCCGTTTAAAACCCTTCCAATCCGTTGCGGAACTTTTGTTCCATGGATACGCTCCCGCGCCATCCTTAGGGGGAATCAGCATGATGCGCGCATGGGGCTTGGCGCTGGCGTGGGCCGGCGTATTCGTCGTGTCCTCGGCAGGAGCCGAGACACCGGTCGAGCGGGGCAGCTATCTCGTCAACACGGTGATGACCTGCCAGAACTGCCACACCCCGAAGGGGCCGCCGGACGCGGTCGCTGGCAAGGAGTTCGGCGGCGGCCTGTCGTGGGATGAGCCGCCGTTCAAGGTGACGGCGTCCAACATCACTCAGGACAAGGAGACCGGGATCGGCGCGTGGACCGATGCGCAGATCAAGGCGTTCCTGACGACCGGTAAGCGGCCGAACGGCGTTCAGGTCGCGCCGCTGATGCCGACCGGCTACTACAAGATCCTGACGCCCGGCGACCTCAGCGCCATTGTCGCCTATCTGCGCACCATCAAGCCGATCAAACACGAAGTCCCGACGCCGGAATATCGCGTGCCGATGTTCCAGGAGGTGCTGCCCGGCGCGGAAAAGCCGATCGCGCCGTCCGACCTCAACAACAAGGTCAAGCGCGGCTTCTATCTCGCCACCATCGCCCATTGCATGGAATGCCACACGCCCATGGACAAGGGCCGGCACCTGTTCTCGACCAGCCTCGGCAAGGGCGGTCAGGAGTTCCCCGGTCCCTGGGGGAAGTCGGTGTCGCGTAACCTCACCTCGGACAAGACGGCCGGCCTCGGTGCCTGGACCGATGCCGAGATCAAGCGGGCGATCACCCAGGGCATCGCCAAGGATGGCACCCGGCTGAAGCCACCGATGGGATACGGCTACTATGCCAAGATGACCGACGCCGACATCGACGCCATCGTCGCTTGGCTGCGCACGCTGCCGCCGAAATCCTGAGCGGCGCGGACATCCGGAGGTGGAAAGGGGCGGCAGGCCGGGCGGCCGCCGCCTTCTATTGGCCGTTCCGGACGCCTATATCTCGGGGAAATTTCACCCGTGACGGATTCGCCCCGATGATGATCCCGCTTCGCCCGCTCGTTGTCGTTTGCACGGTTCTGGGGACCGCGTTCGCCTCCGTGACCGGAGCCGTCGCGCAGGACCGGCGGGTGCCGGCCTCGGCATCCGAACTGCGCATGTCCTACGCGCCGATCGTGCAGCGGGTGACGCCGGCGGTGGTCAATGTCTATGCCGCCAAGACGGTGCGCAACAACAACCCGCTGCTCGACGATCCGATCTTCCGCCGCTTCTTCGGCGGGCCGATGCCGCAGCAGCAGCAACGCTCGCTCGGCTCCGGCGTGATTGTCGATGCGTCGGGTCTGGTTGTCACCAATTATCACGTCATCGAGGGCGCCGATGAGGTGAAAGTCTCGCTCGCCGACAAACGCGAGTTCGAGGCGGAGATTGTGCTGAAGGATCAGCGCACCGATCTGGTGGTGTTGCGCATCAAAGACGGACGCGAGCGTTTCCCGGCGCTCGACCTCTCCAATTCCGATGAGTTGCAGGTCGGCGACGTCGTGCTGGCGATCGGCAACCCGTTCGGCGTTGGGCAAACCGTGACGCACGGCATCGTCTCGGCGCTGGCGCGCACTCAGGTCGGCATCACCGACTATCAGTTCTTCATCCAGACCGATGCGGCGATCAATCCCGGCAATTCCGGCGGCGCGCTGGTGGACATGACCGGCAAGGTGGTCGGTATCAACACCGCGATCTTCTCGCGTTCCGGCGGCTCGCAGGGCATCGGCTTCGCCATTCCCTCGAACATGGTGCGCGTCGTCGTCGCCTCGGCCAAGAGCGGCGGCAGCGCGGTGCAGCGGCCGTGGCTCGGTGCGTCGTTGCAGGCGGTCACCAGCGAGATCGCCGACAGCCTCGGCATGAAGCGGCCGACCGGCGCGATCGTATCGAGCGTCACCAAGGGCAGCCCCGCGGCGACCGCAGGCCTCAAGGCCGGCGACGTGATCACCGCCGTCGATGGTCTTGCGGTCGACGATCCCAATGCGTTCGGTTATCGCTTCGGCACCAAGGCGGTCGGCGGCACGACGCATCTCACAGTGCTGCGCGGCGGACGCGAGACAACGCTCAATGTTGCCTTGCAGGTCGCGCCGGAAGGCGAGCGCGACGAACTGACGATCAAGACCCGCTCGCCATTCCAGGGCGCGACCGTCGTGAACATCGGCCCGGCGCTGGCGGACCGGCTGAAGCTCGATCCCGACGCCGAGGGCGTCGCCGTCACCGAGGTGCCGGATGGCAGTGCGGCTGGACAATATGGCTTCCAGCAGGGCGACATCATTGTTGCCGTCAACGGGACGAAGATTTCCCGCACCCGCGATCTCGAGCGCGTCACGCGCGATCCGAGCCGGATCTGGCGCGTCACCATCCAGCGCGGCGGCCAGCAGATTTCCGCCGTGTTCAGCGGCTGAGACAACGGCGTCACACCATGAGCCCGCGCGCGCAGAAAGGACCGTCGCTGTTCGCCGCCGCGGGCCTCGATCACGATGCGCCGCGTCCGCTTGCTGATCGGCTGCGGCCGCAGGCGCTGTCGGAAGTCGTCGGGCAGGACCATCTGCTCGGGCCGGACGGCGTGCTCACCCGCATGCTGGAAACGCGCTCGCTCGGCTCGCTGGTGTTCTGGGGGCCGCCTGGCACCGGCAAGACCACGGTGGCGCGGCTGCTGGCCGACGCGACGGCGCTGCATTTCGAGCAGATTTCCGCGGTGTTCTCCGGCGTCGCCGATCTGAAAAAGGTGTTCGACGCGGCGCGGGCACGCCGTGAGACCGGCGTCGGCACGCTGTTGTTCGTCGACGAGGTGCATCGTTTCAACCGCGCGCAACAGGACAGTTTCCTGCCGGTGATGGAGGACGGCACCGTCGTGCTCGTCGGTGCCACCACCGAGAATCCCTCGTTCGAACTCAACGCCGCGTTGCTGTCCCGCGCGCGGGTGCTCGTGTTCCGTTCGCTCGACGCGGACGCGGTCGGCAAATTGCTCTCGCGTGCGGAAGAGATCGAAGGCAAGCCACTGCCGCTCGATGCGCAAGCGCGGGAGATGCTGATTGGTATGGCCGATGGCGATGGCCGCGCCTCGCTGACCCTGGCCGAGGAAGTGTGGCGCGCCGCGCGCAAGGGCGAGGTGTTCGATCCGGCGAAGCTGCAGGAGATCGTGCAGCGGCGCGCGCCGATCTACGACAAATCGCAGGACGGCCACTATAACCTCATCTCCGCGCTGCATAAGTCGGTGCGAGGCTCCGACCCCGACGCCGCGCTCTATTATCTCGCGCGCATGTTCGACGCCGGCGAGAACCCGCTCTATATCGCGCGCCGCGTGGTGCGCATGGCGGTGGAGGATATCGGCCTGGCCGATCCGCAGGCGCTGGTGATCTGCAACGCCGCGAAAGAGGCTTACGATTTCCTCGGCTCGCCCGAAGGCGAACTCGCCATCGCCCAGGCCGTGATCTATGTGGCGACCGCGCCTAAGTCGAATGCCGGCTACGTCGCCTACGGCGCGGCGATGCGCGCGGCGCGCGAGAACGGCTCGCTGGTGCCGCCAAAGCACATTCTCAACGCGCCGACCAAGCTGATGAAGCAGGAAAGCTACGGCCGCGGCTATGCCTACGACCACGATCAGGACGAAGCGTTCTCCGGGCAGGATTACTTCCCGGAGGCGATGGGACGGCAGCAGTTCTACGACCCGCCGGAGCGCGGCTTCGAGCGCGAGATCAGGAAGCGGCTCGATTATTGGGCAAAGCTGCGCGCGGACCGGAACAAGGAACAGGAATGATGCGGGCTCGGGTTGAGGGATGCGCATGGGCTTTGGTGGTGTTGACGATGGTCTTGTCGCCGGCGCGTGCCGCGGAGGACGACACGCGCGGCCGCTGGGGCGCGAGCGAGGCCGCGTGTTCGTCGTGGTCGGGCTCGACCGCCTCCGATACGGCGCTGATGGTCACGTCCTATGCGGTCGTCTGGTATGACGGCTTCTGCCGGATCGGGCGGATGTACAAGACCGGCAAGGCAGTCCATATGGAGGCGCATTGCTGGAGCCAGGGCGACCGGGCCACGCCCGTGACCCTGGAAGCCAGCGGCAATCGCATGAAGGCGAGCTGGAATCGCGGCCCCGCCACTATGCTCAAGCGATGCTCGTGAAGCATCTGACGGACACCATCACACCATGAAGACATCGCGGCCCGGTTCGGGAAAAGGTTCAGGAAAAGGACGCGACGGCTTCGACCCGCATGCGCGCAAGAAGACCAAACGCTGGCGCGAGGTCCGCAAGGGCGAGCAGGGCGGCCGTGGCGGCGACGACGAGCGCCGTGGCGGCAAACCTGTCTCCCGCAAGCCGTCGCGGAGTAGCGGGCCGGATGACCGCAAATTCGAAGCGGGGAAAGGTGCTCCCAGGTCCGGTGAGCGGAGTTTCCGCGACCGCAAGCCGATCGACCGCGAGGGCGGCGATCGCAGACCGGGTGAAGGGAAATTCGCCGACCGTAAACCCGTAGGGCGTAAGTTCGGCGAACGCGCGTTCGGTGGTGAGCGGTCCGGCGGCAAGCCGGCGCCCCGCGCGCGTGGACCGCGCCGCGAGGACGACCGTGGCGAAGGTTTTACACGTCGCGACCGCGCCGAACATTCTTTTGAAGGGAAGCGGCCGGCCTCCGGTTCCACAGACCGGCGCTCCAGCCAACGCGGCGATCGGTTTGAGCGCGCGCCGCGCCGCGATCGCGAAACGGAGCGCCATGCGCCCGTGCGCGAGATGGCGCAGCCGAAAGAGTTGCCGACCTTCGAATCCGCCGGCGTGCAGACCGTGATGGTTAGTGGCGACGAGGACGGGATGCGCCTCGACCGGTTCTTCGAGGCGCGGTTTCCGGGCCTCTCGTTCAGCCATATCCAGCGCATCATCCGCAAAGGCGAGGTGCGCGTGAATGGCAAGCGCGCCGAGCCGAAGGCACGGATCGCGCGCGGCCAGAGCGTGCGCATCCCGCCGCTCAAGGTCGAGGCGCCGACGCCGCGCGGCGATGCGCCTGCCGATCTGCGCGACCGCGCGTTTCTGCGCGAGATCACGCTCTACGAAGACGACGACGTGATGGTGCTGAACAAGCCGGCCGGGCTCGCGGTGCAGGGCGGTTCCGGGACCACGCGCCATGTGGACGGCATGCTCGGCGCCCTGCAGGCGCAGGGCCGCGATGCGCAGCGGCCGCGCCTTGTTCATCGGCTCGACAAGGACCCCGCCGGCTGCCTGCTGATCGCCAAGACGCGGTTTGCCGCCGCCGCGCTGTCGAAGACATTCCGCTCGCGCTCGGCGCGCAAGGTCTACTGGGCGCTGGTCTACGGCGTGCCGAAGCCGTTGCAGGGGCGTGTCTCGAACTTCCTCACCAAGGAGCAGAACGAGGAAGACAGTGTGATGCGCGCCGCGCGCCACGGCGAGGAGGGCGCGAGCCACGCCGTCACTTACTATGCGGTGGTGGAGACGGCGGCGCAGCAGCTTGCGTGGGTGTCGCTGAAGCCCGTCACCGGCCGCACGCATCAGTTGCGCGCACATATGCAGCAGATCGGTAACCCTATCCTCGGCGATCCGAAATATTTCGATATCGAGAACTGGAAGCTGCCCGGCGGCATCCAGAACAAGTTGCATCTGCTGGCGCGGCGCATTGCTGTGCCACATCCGCGTGGCGGCCGCATCGACGTCACCGCGCCCCTGCCGCCGCACATGCAGCAGACCTGGAATCTGATCGGCCTCGATATGACGCGTTACGATCCGATCGAGGACGCGCCGGAGGAGTGAGACATTGGCGCCGCTCGCGGGGACCAATTCGTGCCTCATGCGTTATGACAGTGCCATGACCCGTCTTGCCGCCATCGTCCTGTCGCTCGGCCTGCTTGCCGCAGGCGCGCCGGCTCATGCAGCGAGCGACGGCCCTTACGACATCATGAAGCCGGAGCCGCGCACGCCCGGCGTCGCGAACCCTTACGTGTCGCCGCGCCGCATGCCGCAGCGGCCTCGCCGCGTGCCACGGGCGCAAGCGCCGGAGCAACGCTGGCGCGACACGCCGCCGCCGATCGTCATGCCCGGCACGGGGCAGGTGGTGCCGAGCGTGCCTGTCGTGCCGCGCGGCAGCGTTCCCGGCGGCGGCGCGGAGAGCTTCGGCGACCGCGCGGCGCGTTGTGCGCACCAGTCGGGTCTCGCCGGTCTGCCGGGTGACCAGCGCGGCACCTATATGGGCACCTGCATCAACCAGTAAGCGCGCTCGAGACCATCGTTGCCGCCGGTTTCGTTATATCTTGACAGGCAACCAAAAGGTTGCATATTGTCATCATGGATGCGGTGTTCAGAGCACTGGCCGACGAGACGCGCAGGACGCTGCTCGACCGGCTGCGCGCGGAGGGCGGGCAGACGCTGTCCGATCTTTGCGTGCGCCTTGCCATGACGCGGCAGGCGGTGAGCAAACATCTGGCGATCCTGGAGGACGCCAATCTGGTCGCGACCGTGAAGCGCGGTCGCGAGAAGCTGCACTATCTCAATCCGGTGCCGATCCACGAGATCGCGGATCGCTGGATCGGCAAATTCGAACGCGGGCGTCTCGACGCGCTCGCCGATCTCAAGAAGGCGCTGGAAGAGAAGTGAGGAACGCGCCGCTGTCGCGGCCGAACATGACGAGCAGGAAGGGTTTTGTGATGCGTCAGCCGCGCTACGTCTACGTCACCTATATCGCCACCACGCCGGAAAAGCTGTGGCACGCCATCACCGATGCGGATCTTTCCGCGCGCTATTGGGGGCACGCCAATATCTCCGACTGGCGTGTGTCGTCGCGCTGGGAGCACCGTCGTATCGACGGCTCCCGTGAGGCCGACATCGTCGGCACGGTGGTGGAGAGCGACCCGCCGCGCAGGCTTGTCATGAGTTGGGCATCGCCCGGCGAGGCAGATCAGCCGGAGAAGGTCTCGCGTGTGACCTTCGCGATCGAGCCGCACAAGGAGGGCAGCATCAAGCTTGTGGTGACACATTCCGAACTCGAGGCGGGTTCTTCCATGGAGCGCGGCATCACTCAGGGCTGGCCGTGGGTTCTCTCGTCGCTCAAGAGCTTCCTCGAAACCGGCAAGGGCTTGCCGTTGTAGTGCTGCCGCCCAGAGGAAGCGTCATGACGCAAGGCAAGTTTGACATCACGCGCTATCACCCGAAGACGGTCTACGTGACCTATATCGCTGCGACGCCGGAACAGGTGTGGCAGGCGCTGACCGACCCGGCCTTTACACGCCAATATTTCGGCGGGCTCTCCGTCGATGTCGAGCCGCGCACCGGCGGTGCGTTCCGGCTGCTTTATCCGGATGGGCGCGTGCACATCGCCGGGGAGGTGATCGAATGGTCGCCGCCGCGCCGCTTTGCCTGCACCTGGGTCGTCGAAGGCATGAAGGAGTTCGGCGAACTGCCGGCCTGTCTTGTCACCTACGAGATCGAACGATCAGGCGAGAGCACGCGGCTCACCATGACCGAGGCACATGATTGGGACGTCCCCAAGGCGATCCTCGCCGGTGGTGCGGCCGGCTGGCCGGCGATCCTGTCGAGCCTCAAGAGTGTGCTGGAAACCGGTAAACCGCTCGCCGTCGCCATGAGCATGCCAGACGGCATGGTTGAGGCGATACAAAAGGCGGTCGCGGAAAAGCCCTGGCTAAAGTAGCGGCGACGGTTGTCAGAATTCGGGTGGGGGAAGCGCGCCCGGCGGCTTAGATCGGAGTGACGCGCAGCGTTCGCACGCGTCATTCGAGGAGGCCATCATGTACGTCTTTCCGGGCAGCCCGCCGGACACCGGCATGTCCCGCAATCCGTTCGGCGTGATGGATGTGCCGGACCCGCTCGGCGCCGAAGCGCTGGCCTTCGCCGCGCAGACCGTGTTGAGCGGCAATGCCAACGACGCCAATGCCGCCCGCTGGGCGCCGCAGGACGATTCCGCCCAGTCAGTAGACGGCATCTGGAGCAGTCGCTGGAACGGCGGCGCCGATCCGAGCATGTCCGGCGATACGCCGGGGGCGTGGAAAGTTGGCCGCGGCGAGCTGTGTACGCTCGGCGACCGGGTCTATTGCTATTTTGATTGGGATAGCAGCCGTCGTCGCGGCCTGATTGAAGCGTTGCAAACCGGAAACGGGCGCTTGATCGGCCGTTATGTGAACATCACCGACCCGCGCATCGTGCGGCCGTGGGTCGGATTGATCGTGTCACCGCAGCGGATCGATGGTCGCTGGTCCGGCGGCCGTCTGGATTTTAGACGCTAGCGCAGCGCGGCGTTGATCTTGGCGAGCGCTGTCGAGCCGGGGCAGAGGTCTTGCTCGCCAAGTTGATTGAGCGGCCGCTCGACAGTCGAGAGATGCGTGTGGAGGTCGCTGGCCTCGGACTCGACGTAAAGCAGCCCGGTGACGATCTGCCCGCCGGCGGCATGCCGCTGCAGGAAGCCCATCGCCGCCGTGCGGTCGTTGACGTCATAGTCCGCGTCGATCTTGCGCAAAGCGAGCTTCGAGCCGTCGTGCTGTTCGACGATCTGCACCGTGCCGGGGTCGTAATTGATTTCGATCGGCGCGCGGCCGGAGATGAAATCGAGCCGGTTTACCGCCTCGTTGTGCTCGCGCACATAGTCGAAGCTCTTCGTCGAGCCGGCGTGGTTATTGAAGGCGATGCAGGGCGAGATCACGTCGATGAAGGCCGCGCCTTTATGCTCGATGGCGCCTTTGAGGATCGGCACGAGCTGCTGCTTGTCGCCGGAGAACGAGCGCGCCACATAGGTCGCGCCAAGCTGCAGCGCGATGGCGACGAGATCGATGGAGTTGTCGGTGTTGGTGACGCCGCGCTTCGACTTCGAGCCACGGTCGGCGGTGGCGGAGAACTGGCCTTTGGTCAGGCCATACACGCCGTTATTCTCGACGATATAGGTCATGTTGACGCCGCGGCGGATCGCGTGCGCGAACTGGCCGAAGCCGATCGAGGCAGAATCGCCGTCACCCGATACGCCGAGATAGATGAGGTCGCGATTGGCGAGGTTGGCGCCGGTGAGCACCGAGGGCATGCGGCCGTGCACCGAGTTAAAGCCGTGCGAATTGCCGAGGAAATAGGTTGGTGTCTTCGATGAGCAACCGATGCCGGAAATCTTGGCCACGCGATGCGGTTCGATCGATAGTTCGAAAAACGTCTGGATCAGTGCGCCGGTGATCGAGTCGTGGCCACAGCCCGCACAGAGCGTCGATACTGAGCCCTCGTAGTCGCGATGGGTGAAGCCAAGCGCGTTCTTCGGCAGGTCCGGATGGTGGAATTTCGGTTTGGCGAGATAGGTCATCGCATCTTTCCTTTATGCCGCCTGCATCACGACACCACCGCCGGCTTGCCGTGCAAGGTGTCGATGCGTTCGCCGATCGTCTTGGCGATGAAACGCGCGGTGATCGGGGTGCCGTCGAAATGCAGCACCGGCACCAGCCGGACCGGATCGACGTTGCACTCGTTGACGATCAGCGAGCGCAGTTGCGCGTCGCGGTTCTGCTCGACCACGAACACAAAATCATGGTCGGCAAGGAAGCTCGGAACGCTCGAATGGAACGGGAAGGCGCGCACCCGCATCCGGTCGATATGATGGCCCCTGGCTTCGAGCATGTCGATCGCCTCATCCATCGCCGGCGCGGTGGAGCCGTAATAGATCACACCGAATTTGGTCGGCTTGCCGGCATTGGCGGTCAGCGGGCGCGGCACCATGTCCTTCGCCGTCTCGAATTTGCGGAGCAGCCGCTGCATGTTGTCGACATAGGGCGGGCCCTCCTCGGTATAGCGCGCATAGCGGTCGCGCGAGGTGCCGCGGGTGAAGAACGAGCCCTTGGTCGGATGCGTGCCGGGATAGGTGCGGTACGGGATGCCGTCGCCGTCCACATCGAGATAGCGGCCGAAGTCGCGGCCAGAGTCCAGTTCGGCGGCGGTCATCACCTTGCCGCGGTCGTAGCGGCGCGAGTCGTCCCAGCGGAACGGTCGGCACAGCCGATGGTTCATGCCGATATCGAGATCGAGCATGACGAAGATCGTCGTCTGCAGCCGGTCGGCGAGGTCGAATGCCTGCGCGCCGAACTCGAACGCTTCGTGCGGGTCTTCCGGGAACAGCAGCACGTGCTTGGTGTCGCCATGCGAGGCATAGGCGCACGAGATCAGGTCGCACTGCTGCGTGCGTGTCGGCATGCCGGTCGAGGGGCCGGCGCGCTGCACGTTGAAGATCACCGCAGGGATTTCCGCGAAGTAGGAGAGGCCGATGAATTCCGACATCAGCGAAATGCCAGGGCCGGAGGTGGCGGTGAAGGCGCGCGCGCCGTTCCAGCCGGCGCCGATCACCATGCCGATGGAGGCAAGCTCGTCCTCGGCCTGGACGATGGCGTAGCGGGCCTTCTTGGTCTGCGGATCGACGCGCAGCTTGCCGCAATGCTTGGTGAACGCATCGGCGAGCGAGGAGGAGGGCGTGATCGGATACCACGCGCAGACCGTCGCGCCGCCATAGACCGCGCCGAGCGCCGCCGCCGAATTGCCTTCGACGAAGATCATGTCGCCGACCTTGTCGGCGCGCTTCACCGTGAGGCCGAGCGGGCATTTCAGGTTCTTCAGCGCATAGTCGCGGCCGAGATGCAGTGCATGCACGTTCGGCTGGATCAGCTTTTCCTTGGACTTGTACTGCTCGCCGATCAGCGCCTCGAGCACGGCGGGCTCCATGTCGAGGAGCGCCGACAGGACGCCGAGATAGATGATATTCTTGAACAGTTGCCGCTGCCGCGGATCGCTATATTCGCTGTTGCAGATCGCGGTGAGCGGCACGCCGATCACGGTGATGTCGTCGCGGAACTTGCCGGCCGGGATCGGCTTGGTCGAATCGTAGAACAGGTAGCCGCCCGGTTCGATCATGGCGACGTCCTTGTCGAACGTCTGCGGATTCATCGCCACCATCATGTCGACGCCGCCGCGCGCGCCGAGGTGGCCCGCTTCGGTGACGCGCACCTCGTACCAGGTCGGCAGGCCCTGAATGTTCGACGGAAAGATGTTGCGGGGCGACACTGGCACGCCCATGCGCATCACCGCACGGGCGAACATCTCGTTGGCGCTCGCCGAACCCGAGCCGTTGACGTTGGCGAAGCGGATGACGAAGTCGTTTACGCTGCTGATCGGGCGTGGTGCCGGCATGACGGTCCCGCGTGTGTCATTTCCAGGAAGAATTTCTGCATGTCCCAGGCGCCGGTCGGGCAACGCTCAGCGCACAGGCTGCAATGCAGGCAGACGTCTTCGTCCTTCACCATCACGCGGCCGGTCTTGAGCCCGTTCTGGACATAGAGCGCCTGCGTGGTGTTCGGCGCGGGGGCATTGAGCCGCGTGCGCAGGTCGGCTTCTTCGCCATTCTCGGTGAAGGTGATGCAGTCCATCGGGCAGATGTCGACGCAGGCATCGCACTCGATGCACAGCGACGGCGTGAACACCGTCTCGACGTCGCAGTTGAGGCAGCGTCCGGCTTCACCGAGCGCGAGCTTGACGTCGAAGCCGAGTTCGACTTCGGCCTTGATGTCCTTTAGCGCCACGGCCTTGTCGCGCTGCGGCACCTTGTAACGCTCGTCGAGTGCGACCGCGTTGTCATAGGACCATTCGTGGATGCCCATCTTCTGACTGACGAGCGTGACCGCGGGCAGGGGGCGCTCGGCGATGTCCTCGCCGTTGAGCATCTTGTCGATGGAGACGGCGGCCTCGTGGCCGTGCGCCACCGCCCAGATGATGTTCTTCGGGCCGAACGCCGCGTCGCCGCCGAAGAACACAAGCGGATGCGTCGAGCGGAACGTCACCGGATCGACCTTGGGCATGCCCCAGTCGTCGAAGGCAATGCCGATGTCGCGCTCGATCCACGGGAATGAGTTTTCCTGCCCGACCGCGACGAGAACGTCGTCGCACGGCACATGCTCGTCCGGCTCGCCGGTCGGAACGAGTTTGCGGCGGCCCTTGTCGTCCTTCACCGCCTTCACCTTCTCGAAGGTGACGCCGGTGAGCTTGCCGTTTTCGTGGGTGAAGGCCTTCGGCACCATGTAGTTGAGGATCGGGATGCCTTCGTGCATCGCGTCCTCTTTCTCCCACGGCGAGGCTTTCATCTCCTCGAAGCCGGAACGGACGATCACCTTCACGTCCTCTCCGCCGAGGCGGCGCGCGGAGCGGCAGCAGTCCATGGCGGTGTTGCCGCCGCCGAGGACGATGACACGCTTGCCGATCTTGCTGATGTGGCCGAACGACACCGACGACAGCCAGTCGATGCCGATATGGATATTGGCCGCGCCTTCCTGCCGGCCGGGAATGTCGAGGTCACGGCCGCGCGGCGCGCCGGAGCCGACGAACACCGCGTCATAGCCGTCGGCGAGCAGCGCCTTCAGGCTGTCGATCCGCGTGCCACCCTTGAAGGTGATGCCGAGGCCGAGGATGTAGCCGGTTTCCTCGTCGATCACGCTGTCGGGCAGGCGGAACTTCGGGATCTGTGTGCGGATCATGCCGCCGGCCTTGGGGTCGCCGTCAAACACCGTGCAGTCGTAGCCGAGCGGGGCGAGATCGCGTGCGACCGTGAGTGAGGCGGGGCCGCCGCCAATGAGTGCGATGCGCTTGCCGTTCTTGCGCGTGGCCTGCTTCGGCAACCGCGCGGTGATGTCGTCCTTGTAGTCGGCGGCGACGCGCTTCAACCGGCAGATCGCCACCGGTTCGTCCTCGACGCGCACGCGCCGGCAGGCCGGCTCGCATGGACGGTCGCAGGTGCGTCCGAGAATTCCCGGAAACACGTTCGACTTCCAGTTGATCATGTAGGCGTCGCTGTAGCGGCCTTCCGCGATCAGACGGATATATTCGGGAACGGGCGTGTGGGCCGGACAGGCCCATTGGCAGTCGACGACTTTGTGAAAGTAATCAGGCGCCGCGATATCGGTATTCTTCATTCTCTCCCCGGCACGCGCCCCGCATGACGAAAATTTCTTGAAGAGGTGATGCTCGTTCTGCGGAGTCGTCTTTCCTCACTGTGTCGGTCTGGCGCCGACTCCAAGGAAGTCTAGATTAGCCTTGTTCCAAAGACCACCCGGCTTTTGCCGCAGTGCCGGACAACGATCGGTGAGGCAACCTGGAGGATTTGTTCTTTTCGCGCTGTGAAAGCGGCGTTATAGGGGCGCGGAACCCCGCAAATTTGGGCGGAGACGGCACAATCGCGATGAAGCTGGTTGTTTTCGACTGCGACGGTACCCTGGTGGACAGCCAGCACATGATCTGTGCTGCGATGCAGCAGACTTATGACCGGCATAGCCTGGTCTGCCCCCCGCGCGAGACGGTGCTGTCGATCGTCGGGTTGTCGTTGCAGGAAGCCTTCGTGACGCTCGCCGCCGGCGATGCCGCGCATCCGATCGACGCGCTGGTCGAGAGTTACAAGAGCGCGTTCCGGAGTCTGCGCCGCGACAACACGCATCACGAGCCGCTGTATTCCGGCGCGCGCGTTGCGGTCGAGACGCTGGCGGCGCGTGATGACGTCTTGCTCGGTATCGCCACCGGCAAGTCGGTGCGGGGCGTGAGGCTGGTGCTGGGGCATCACGGCCTTTACGACCGTTTTGCCACCGTGCAGACGGCCGACACCGCGCCGTCGAAACCGGACCCGACGATGCTGCATCAGGCGATGCGCGAGGCGGGGGTGGCGCCGGGCGACACGGTGATGATCGGCGACACGGTGTTCGACATCGCCATGGCGCGTGCGGCCGGCGTCGCCGCCATCGGCGTGAGCTGGGGTTATCACCCGGTTGCGGACTTGCATGCCGCCGGCGCCGATGTCGTTGTCGATGATTTCGCGCAACTGGTACCGGCGCTTGAAATGCAGTGGTCGCCGCTGGCGCGCCACACGCTGGGAGAGCCGAGGAGGCAGCCCCATGCGTGATGTCTTTGAAGAGATTTTCGACAGCCAGCCGCTCGATCCGACCGAGGCCGCGCGGCGCAACATGCGGCCGCTGCGCAAACGCTTCTACGAGCAGGCAACAGTCGGCGACGACAATGCCGTGCTGCTCGACGGCAAGCCGGTCCGCACGCCGGCGCGGCGTGCTCTCGCCGCACCCAACATGGCGCTCGCGCAGGCCATCGCCGAGGAGTGGAATGCACAAGGCGAGATGATCGACCCGGCGACGATGCCGCTGACGCGGCTCGCCAACGCGATCATCGACGGCGTCGCCGATGCGCCGCAGCCGGTGGCCGACGAGATCGCGCGCTATCTCGCGAGCGACATGGTATTCTATCGCGCCGGCGAACCGGCGAGCCTTGTCGAGTGGCAGGCACGGCACTGGGATCCGGTGCTGGCTTTCGCACGCGACGCGCTCGGCGCGCGCTTTGTGCTCGCCGAAGGCGTCACGTTCCAGCATCAGCCAGAACAGGCGCTGACCGCAGCGCGCCGCGCGATCCCGGACGATCCGTGGCGGCTCGGCGCGCTGTCGTCGATCACGACATTGACCGGCTCGGCGCTGATCGCGCTGGCGCTCGACGCCCGCGCGCTCACCGTCGAGGAGGCGTGGGCGGCGGCGCATGCCGACGAGGACTTCCAGATGCAGCAATGGGGCCGCGACGAACTCGCGCTCAAGCGCCGCGCGTTCCGCGAAGCGGAGATGCGCGCGGCCGCGCTGATCCTCGACCGCGCGGGTTCCTGAACGTTTCGACGCGCGTTCCACCGCGAATCCCATTACACATAGCCGGATCGGGAATTTGCGGAGTCACGGATGGTCACCATTCCGCCGCTCGTCTCGGGCTACGGGGTCGTGCAGCAGCGCACGCATCCGGATGCCTCGCCTCAATCGGGGCAGGGTACGGCTGCGCCTGCCGCACCGCCGGCGACCCCCGCCGATCCGTTGCTCGCCTTGCTCGATGCCGCGCTGAAATCCGCCGCCGTCCGTCAGAACGGTCTGGCGCCGCTCTATGCCGATCTCACCGCTTTGGCCACGCGGCCGGACCTGCCGCCGGCGATGCGGGCGGCGGTTGAGGCGGTCCTGATGCTGCAACTGCCGGCTGACGAACTCGGCGCGCAGGCGCTGCAGACCGCGGTGGCGCGCTCGGGTCTGTTTCTGGAGGCGGCGCTGGCCTCAGGGCAGTTCGGCGGCGGCGACCTCAAGGCCGCCCTGATCAATCTGCGCGCCGTGCTCCAGAGCTTCCTCGGTGTCGAGCCGGAGGCTTCGGTGCGGGCCGCGCCGCCGCCGCCGTATCCGGGCGCGCCGCCCGCCGGGCAACCGCCGTCGCCGGCGACGGCCGGGGCGCTGCCGTTGCAGTCGGCTGTCGCGCAGGTTCTGGCCGACACCGACGCCGCGCTGAACCGGCAGACTATGCTGCAGGTCGCTTCGCTGCCGGATGCCCGCGTGCCGGACCATCCGCACCGGCTCGCGTTGGAAATCCCGCTGCTGACCCCGCAAGGGACGGCGGTGGTCGCCCTGCAGGTCGAGCGCGATGGTCGCCGCGCCGCCGGGGAAGAAGACAAGCCGTCGGTCTGGCGCATCGGCTTCTCGGTCCATCTCGATCCGGCGGGGCCGATCCATGCCCGCATCACCCAGACCGGCCCGCACACCAATGTCTCCATCGTCGCCGAGCGCGTCGCCAGCGCGCAGGCGCTGCACCAGGGCTTACCCGTATTACAGGCGATGCTGGCGGAGGCCGCCCTTGAGCCGGGTGAACTGAACTGCCGGCTCGGCGCGCCGGAGAAGGGCACGGCCGCGCCGGGGCGGTTGCTGGACCGCGCCACATGACCGAGACGCCCAAACCGCAGAGCCCTGAGGTCGCTGTCGCCCTCCAGTACGAGCGGCCGGCGGCGCCGCGTGTGGTCGCCATCGGCCGGGGCGACGTTGCCAAGCGCATCGCCGACACGGCGCGGGCGCACGGCGTTCCGCTCAACGAGAACCCGACGCTGGCGGTCGCGCTGTCGCAACTGCCACTCGATGAGCCGATCCCGGAAAGTCTTTACCGGGCGGTGGCCGAGGTGCTGGGCTATATCCTGCGCACCACCGGCGCGCTCCGCTGACCCGGCTCCGCTGGTCCTGCCAATGTCCCTACCTGCCTGTTGGCAGGCCCCCGACCATCGGTGTGGCGCGCGCCGCAGCCGTGCTATCCCTGCCGGGACGGTTCCCGGCGCGGAGGGGCGGCAGGCGACATGAAGATTACGCTCGATCTGTCCAAACTGGTGGAAGAGGGCAAGCTCACGGGCGCCGAGGCGGAGCGGCTCAAGGGCCTCGCCGCGCCCGGCACGTCCGCGCTGGGCATCAGCATCCTGATCGGCTTCGGTGTCATCTCCATCGCCGCGAGCGCGGTCGCGCTGGTGCCGGTCCCGGCGACCGCCATCGCCATCGGCATCGCGGTGTTCGCGGCCGGGCTCGCCATCGCGTTCATGGCCGCCGCGCAATGGCACCTGCTGGCACAAATCTGTCTCGTCATCGGCGCGCTGATGTTCGCGGGCGGGGTCATCGCCTTCGGCGAGGGCTCGCTCGCCTCGCTGCTGATCGTCACGGCGGCGCTGGCGGCAGGATCGCTCGTCGCGCGGTCGAGCCTGCTAATGGTCGGTGCCGTGCTGGCGCTCGCGGCCTGTCTCGGCGCGCGCACCGGCTATATGCACGCGAGCTATTCGCTGGCGATCTATGAGCCGACTGTCACCATCGTGCTGTTCGGCGCGCTGGCGCTTGCCGCCTATCACGCCTCGAAACGGCTGACGGCGGATTACGAAAGCATCGCCATCGCCGCGGCGCGCACCGCGGTGCTGCTGGTCAATTTCGGCTTCTGGATCGGCTCGCTGTGGGGCGATCCGCTGCGGCTCCTGCGCTCCATGGCGAGTGGCGATCCGGCCGTGCTCAACGAAAGTCTGACGCGCGGTGCGGTCGTTCCGGCCTATGTGTTTTCCATTCTATGGGCGGTGGCGTTGCTCATTGTCGGCGTCTGGGGCGCGAAGGCGAACCGGCGCTGGGTGGTCAATGTCGCCGCGGTGTTCGGGGCTATTCACTTCTATACCCAATGGTTTGAACGGCTCGGCGCCAACGCCTTGTCCGTGCTGCTGGGCGGCCTGCTGATGCTTTGCTTCGGGCTCGCTTTGTGGACGTTCAACCGCCGCGCGGAGACGAAGAAGGCATCATGAAAGACATTCTCGACAGGCTCGAACAGCGGCGCACAGAAGCTCGCGCCGGCGGCGGCGACAAGCGCATCGAGGCGCAGCACAAGCGCGGCAAGCTCACCGCGCGCGAGCGCATCGAACTGCTGCTCGACAAGGGCTCGTTCGAGGAGTTCGACATGTTCGTCGAGCACCGCTCCACCGACTTCGGCATGGAGAAATCGAAGATCCCCGGCGATGGCGTCGTCACCGGCTGGGGTACGGTGAACGGCCGTACCGTCTATCTGTTCTCCAAGGACTTCACCGTGTTCGGTGGTTCGTTGTCGGAGACGCACGCGCAGAAGATCATGAAGGTGCAGGACATGGCGATGAAGGCGCGCGCGCCGATCATCGGCCTGTTCGACGCCGGCGGCGCGCGCATCCAGGAGGGCGTCGCCGCGCTCGGCGGCTACGGCGAGGTGTTCAAGCGCAACGTCCTCGCGTCCGGCGTCATCCCGCAGATCAGCGTGATCATGGGGCCGTGCGCGGGTGGTGACGTTTATTCGCCGGCGATGACCGATTTCATCTTCATGGTGCGCGACACCAGTTACATGTTCGTCACCGGCCCGGACGTGGTGAAGACCGTGACCAACGAGGTGGTGACGGCGGAAGAACTCGGCGGCGCGTCGGTCCACTCGGCGAAGTCCGGCGTCGCCGACGGCGCGTTCGAGAATGATGTTGAGGCGCTCCTCCAGATGCGCCGGCTGATCGACTTCCTGCCGGCCAACAACGAGAGTGGCGTGCCGGAATGGCCGACCGCGCAAAGCGTCGAGGACATCGACGAAAGCCTCGACACGCTGGTGCCGGACAATCCGAACAAGCCCTACGACATCAAGGAGCTGATCCAGAAGGTGGTGGACGAGGGCGACTTCTTCGAGATCGCCGGCGCCTACGCCAAGAACATCGTCACCGGATTCGGCCGTATCGCCGGCCGCACGGTGGGCTTCGTCGCCAATCAGCCGCTGGTGCTGGCCGGCGTGCTCGATAGCGATGCGTCGAGGAAGGGCGCGCGCTTCGTGCGCTTCTGCGATGCGTTCAACATACCTATTGTTACTTTTGTAGACGTCCCGGGCTTCCTGCCGGGCACCGCGCAGGAATACAACGGCCTGATCAAGCACGGCGCGAAGCTGTTGTTCGCCTATTCGCAGGCGACGGTGCCGCTCGTCACCGTGATCACCCGCAAGGCGTTCGGCGGTGCTTACGACGTGATGGCGTCGAAGCATGTGGGCGGCGACGTCAACTATGCGTGGCCGACGGCGCAGATCGCCGTCATGGGCGCAAAGGGGGCAGTGGAGATCATCTTCCGCACCGACATCGGCGATCCGGAGAAGATCGCCGCGCGCACCAAGGAATACGAGGACCGTTTCCTGTCACCGTTCGTCGCCGCCGAGCGCGGCTATATCGACGACGTGATCATGCCGCACTCGACAAGGAAGCGCATCGCACGCGCGCTCGCCATGCTGAAGGACAAGCATGTCGAGATGCCGCGCCGGAAGCATGACAATTTGCCGGTGTGAAGTCGCGGCTTGAAAGTCTGCTTTGAAAGGTTTCTGATGCCCGCATAGGTTGAGGTGCGGATATGGACGCGTTTCCGACTTGGGGTGTTTTGTTTGCAGTTGCGGCTGCCATTTGGCTTGCGATTGCTTTGTGGCGCCGCACGAACTTGCGACGAAAGTTAGCGGCACGTAGGGAGAAGCTGGTCGCAAAGTACGGCGAGGTAATTGCTGAAAAAATAATCGCGCGTAAGGTGTGGCAAGGCATGACCTCGGAACAACTCATCGAGTCATGGGGACAACCCGAAGATTTGGACGAGAAAGTACTTAAAGCGAAGACGAAAGAAATCTGGAAGTACGGATGCAACGGCAAAAATCGATATCGGCAGCGAGTGTATGTTGAAAATAACGAAGTCGTTGGTTGGCAAAGTCAATAAATGAAAACCGTCTTTAGTTGAGACCAATAGGCAATGATATGATCCCGCATCACCCACGGAGTCGCTGAATGTCCGTCTTCTCCCGCCGCGCCATCCTGGCTTCGGCCGCTCTTCTCTCTCTCACCCTGAGTATCCCCACCATGTCAGACGCTGCCCCGCAAACCACACCCTCCGGCCTGCAATACACCGACACCAAGGTCGGCACCGGCGTCTCGCCGAAGCGCGGGCAAACCGCGACGGTGCATTACACCGGCTGGCTCTACAACAACGGCGTCAAGGGCCAGAAATTCGATAGCTCGGTCGACCGCAACGAGCCGTTCGCGTTTCCGGTCGGCATGGGCCAGGTCATCAAGGGCTGGGACGAGGGCGTCTCGACCATGAAGGTCGGCGGCAAGCGCACGCTGATCATTCCGCCCGGCCTCGGCTATGGCGCGCGCGGTGCCGGTGGCGTCATCCCGCCGAACGCGGTGCTGATGTTCGACGTCGAACTGCTCGGCGTGAAGTAACTCGTTTGCTGCCGGATTCGTTGTGTTGAAATCCGCTTTCACAGCCGTTCGTCCCCGCGAAAGCGGGGACCCAGTCTTAGGCCAAAGAACTGGATTCCCGCTTTCGCGGGAATGAGCGGAGGAGAGAGCGTGCTCCACTCGAAACGGGTCGCGAGCTGAATCATGCCGCCGACCGACACCATCCTGTTCGCGCTTGCCATCGTCGCGCTCATTGCCGAAGGCATGACCGCGGCGCTGGCGGCGGGCCGGCGCAAGATGGACTGGTTCGGCGTCGCCATGCTGGGCGCCATCACTGCGCTCGGCGGCGGCACCACCCGCGACGTGCTGCTCGGGCACTATCCGCTGTGGTGGGTGAAGGAGCCATGGCTGCTGGCGCTCACCGGTGGCGCCGCGCTTCTCACCATCGCTGTTGCGCGGGTGGTGCATCGGCTGCGCTTGATGTTTCTGCTGCTCGACGCCATCGGTCTCGTCGTTTTCACCATCATCGGCTGTACCATTGCGCTGGCCATGAACCAGTCGCTGCCGATCGTCATCGTCGCCGGGATGGTGACGGGCTGCGTCGGCGGCGTGCTGCGCGACGTGCTGTGCAACGACGTGCCGCTGTTGTTCCGCAGCGAGCTTTACGCCAGCGTCTCGGTGGTCACCGGCGCGATCTATGTCACCGGCCGCTCGCTCGATCTCGACCGAGACTGGGTGACGCTCGGCGCCGTCGCGGTGGGACTGACGTTCCGCCTGCTGGCGATCCGCTATCGCTGGGAAATGCCGAAATTCGTCTACGATAAAGAGATGCACTGACCGGGCCGGGGACTTGATCAATGACCACGCTGTTTGCCTTCCTGCATCATCTGCTGGCGTTCGCGCTGGTGGCGTGCATCGCCATCGAGCTGGTCCTGGTGCGGCAGGAGCTGACGCTAACGACCGCGAAAAAGCTCATCCGCATCGACGCCGTGCTCGGCGTCTGTGCCGGGCTGCTGCTGATCGTCGGCCTCTCGCGCGTGTTCTGGTTCGAGAAGGGCGCAGACTATTACTGGGCGAACCACGCTTTTCTGACCAAGTTCGGCGTGTTCATCGGCATTGCCGTGGTGTCGATCACGCCGACGGTGGAGTTCCTGACCTGGCGCAAGGCGGTGCGCGCCGGCGAGGTGCCGCAGGTGGAGGAGCGCACGTTGCGCAAGCTCGCGGCGTTCCTGCATTGCGAACTCGTCGGCATCGTCGTCATCCTGCTGTGCGCCGTCGTGATGGCGCGCGGCGGCTGGGTCTGACAAAGACTTTTCAGGCGAAGCATCATTGCGCTGAGGCCGATGGTATGCGGTTGCCGCATCGGCCAATTCGCAATCATAGGTAGTGAATTTATTTCGCACGTATTTTGCGTGAAATTCGTGGCGCTTCGTTAACCCGAATGACCTATGAACGGCGTGGGCAAAGGGCGCACGTGCATTTCCTTCGGACATTCGGGTTCGACGTTGCTGTTATCAGCGTCGTGGCGTTAGTCGGCACTGTCGCGACGGCATCTGTCATGCTGACACCACGAGCGACGGCGCAAACAGTCGCGGTCATGTTTGCGCCATGGACGTCGACACAGCAGGCCATGGTGAGCGCCGCTGAAGCGGGTGGGCGGATCGTCGGGTTCGGTCTGCTGACCTCAATCGTCATCGTTGCCCCCGATCATTCAGGTTATGCGCGCGATGTCGCGGCAAACGGCGCATGGCTGGTGGCCGATGCGGCGCGGGTGGGCGGTTGCGGCGTGCCAAGGACGAATTGATCATGCAAAAACCACCCACCAGTCTGGCGGCGTTCCAGGAAAGCGTGGCACGGATGCTGATCGGTCTTGCCGCGCTGCATGTGCCGGTCTTGATCCTGATCGCCTGGCTGCGTGGCATGAACGTGATGGCCACGGCGGCGATCGCCATTCTATTTGCTGCCGCGCCGGTGCTGCTGATGTTGTTGAAGCGGCCGCTGATCGCCGTGGCGATGGCGCTGGCCGTCGCGCTCGTCGGCCAGACGGCGCAGCTTGTCTATCTGATGACGGGGCATCCGTGGCAGATAGAGATGCATTTCTATTATTTCGCGGTGCTGGCGCTGCTCGGGGGATTCTGCGGATGGCGCGCCGTCGTGTTCGCGGCCGGGCTGATCGCCGTGCAGCATCTGGTTTTTAACTGGCTGATCCCGGAAGCAATCTATCCCGGCGGCAGCGATTTCATGCGCGTGATGGTGCATGCCGTCATTGTCGTGATCGAGACGGCGATGCTGTGCTATATCGGTTTCGCGATCCGCGAGGCTTTCGCGCAAGCAGAACAGACGCGGGAAGTCGCCGAGGCAACCGCGGCAGAACTGCAGCAGGTCGCGAAATCGCGCGAAAGCGTGCTGTCCGACATCACCTCGCGCGCCGATCAGACCGGCGAATTGCTGCAGCGGTTTGAAGCTGAAATGGCGACCTCGCTCGAGGGGCTGCATGCGACCGCGAGCGCATTGCTCGGCAGCGCCGACCGCCTCGGCGCTTCGGCGGCGAAGTCCACCGCGCAGATCATCGCCGTATCCAGCGTTTCGGAGAGCACGGCGCGTCGCGTCGAACAAGTGGCACAGGCCGGCGAGGAACTGACTCGCACCATCGACGAGGTTGGTGCCAGCGCCGCGCAATCCTCGCAGCTTGCCGCCTCTGCGGTTGCCGAGGCGCAGAAGACCTCGGCCACGGTCGACGAGATGGCGACGGTGGTGCGCGAGATTGGCGACGTCACCGGTTTGATTTCCGGCATCGCCGCACAAACCAACCTGCTGGCACTCAATGCCACCATCGAGGCGGCGCGCGCCGGTGATGCGGGGCGGGGATTCAGCGTGGTGGCGCAGGAAGTGAAGGCACTCGCCAATCAGACCGCACGCGCGACACAGGATATCGCGGTCCGGATCGCGGCGATGCAAGATACCAGCGAGCGTTCGGTCAATGCGATTCAGACGATCTCGTCGCGGATCAATGAACTCGACGGCGTCACGGCGACCATTGCCGTCGCGGTGGAGGAGCAGGCCGCGGCCACCCGCGACATCGCCGGCAATGTGATCTCTGCGGCAACCGGTGTCGGGCATGTGGAAGAGGCGGTCGCTGCCATCGAAACGTTGATCGGTGAAAACCGCGGCGCGGTGGGTGACCTCAATGTCGCCGCCGATGCGCTCGTCAAGCAGACACAGACCATCCGTGAGCGTGTGAAATTGTTCACTGGCGACATCGAACGGATGCGCGCCTGAGATATCCATCAGGGAGATCGCAATGACGCCGGAGCAAGGCCAACTCGTCCGCCTGTCATTCGTGCAGGTCATGGACCAAAAGCAGGATGTCGGCCGTATTTTCTACGATCGGCTTTTCGCCATCGCCCCCGACCTGCGGCCACTGTTCAAAAGCGATATCGATCAGCAGGCTCAGAAGCTGATGGACATGCTGGCGCTGGCGATCGGCCAGTTGAAAAATCCGGCCGGTCTGGCCGCGATGCTGGAAAGTCTGGGGCGTCGTCATGCGGGTTACGGTGTCCAGGATCAGCACTATGCCATCGTCGGAGAGGCGCTGATCTGGTCGCTGCAGAAAGTCCTGGGCGCGGATTTCACGCCGGTGTTGCGGGATGCCTGGGTCGCGCTTTACACGGTCGCGGCTGACGTCATGAAACGCGCGGACGCGCCGCGAGCCGCTCGCGCATAAATAGCTGTGGGGACTGACGCGGGTACTCGCGCGGCGCTATAGTTGTTCTCTCTTTAACGGGAGAATGCAGCATGCTGAAAAGGATTTTGGCAGGCGCCGCTTTCATCGGCATCGCCGCGATGTGGGCCGCGCCGGGAGTAGCACAGGATGCGCCGATCAAGCGCATCCCGTTGCAGAAGTTCGACGTGCAGGGCAGTAACTACGAGGCGGTGATCGGCATTGCCGAACTGGCGCCCGGCGTGAAGATCGGCCGACATACGCATCCCGGTTATGAATCCGGCTATGTGCTCGACGGGGAACTGGTGCTGCTGGTTGACGGCCAGCCGTCGAAGTCGCTCAAGCCGGGCGACTCCTATCAAATCTCTCACGCCGCAATTCACGACGCGCAGGCCGGAGCCAAGGGCGCCAAGGTGATCGCCACCTACATCGTCGAGAAGGGCAAACCGCTAGCGCAGCCGGCGAAGCCGGCGAATTAGTCTCGCTGCTGCATACCGGCAAAAGCGATGACAACCCCGGCAGGACCAGGGTTGTCATCGCTGTGATCGTCTCAGCTCGTTACTGACTCGATGAACCCGAGCCGGTCGTGCTCGGCGCCTGCGGCGTCGGCCGCTGGGCCGTTGATGGCGAGGGCGTCGGAGCCGGTGCCGTCCGCGACGGGGTCGCTGCTGGCGGTGTGGTATCCGCCGTCTGCTGCGAGCCGGTGCTGCCGAACAGGAAGGCAAGAACCAGCACGACAACCGCGATACCGGCAATCCAGCCCCACATCATGCCGCTGCCGCCTGCATTGCGTGCCGGCACCGGTTCCATCGGGATCGGATCGTTCGGGTCGATCGACGCCCGCCCGGGCAGCGGTTCGCCCGGACGCGGCCTGTTCAGGTTGGGGTCGGACATCGTCACCTCCATGAATGACTCCATGGCGATAACCAGCGGAGCCGGACCCGGGTTCCGCTATCCACTGTGATGGAACTTCAGAAGATCACCACCGAGCGGATCGATTCGCCGCGGTGCATCAGGTCAAACCCCTTGTTGATGTCGCTCAACGGCATCGTATGGGTGATCATCGGGTCGATCTCGATCTTCCCGTCCATGTACCAGTCGACGATCTTCGGCACGTCGGTGCGGCCGCGCGCGCCGCCGAACGCCGTGCCTTTCCAGACGCGGCCGGTGACGAGCTGGAACGGCCGCGTGGAAATTTCGGCGCCCGCCGGTGCGACTCCGATCACCACCGAGACACCCCAGCCACGATGGCACGCTTCCAGCGCCTGCCGCATCACTGTGACATTGCCGGTGCAGTCGAAGGTGTAGTCGGCGCCGCCGATCTGGTCTTCCTTGGTCTTGGTCATGTCGACCAGATAAGGGACGAGATCCTTGCCGATCTCCTTCGGATTGACGAAATGCGTCATGCCGAAGCGTTCGCCCCATTGCTTCTTGTCGTTGTTGAGATCGACACCGATGATCATGTCCGCGCCGGCGAGCCGCAGGCCCTGGATCACGTTGAGACCGATGCCGCCGAGGCCGAACACGACCGCCTTGGCGCCGGGCTCGACCTTGGCGGTGTTGATCACCGCGCCGATGCCGGTGGTGACGCCGCAGCCGATGTAACAAACCTTGTCGAACGGCGCGTCCTCGCGGATTTTGGCCACCGCGATTTCCGGCAGCACCGTGTAATTGGCGAAGGTCGACGTGCCCATGTAGTGATGCAGCTTCTTGCCCTCGCAGGAAAACCGCGAGGTGCCGTCCGGCATCACGCCTTGGCCTTGGGTCGAGCGGATCGCGGTGCAGAGGTTGGTCTTGCGCGACAGGCAGGACGGGCACTGGCGGCATTCCGGCGTGTAGAGCGGAATGACGTGGTCGCCTTTCTTCACCGAGGTGACGCCGGGGCCGACATCGACGACGATACCGGCGCCCTCGTGGCCGAGGATGGCGGGGAACAGTCCTTCAGGATCGGCACCCGACAAGGTGAATTCGTCGGTATGGCAGATACCGGTGGCCTTGATCTCCACCAGAACCTCGCCGGCCTTCGGGCCTTCCAACTGCACCGTGGTGACCTCTAGCGGTTTGCCCGCTGCGATCGCGACTGCCGCACGCACGTCCATTCTCGTTTGTCTCCTGTCTGATCCCGCTATCATGAAGCCGGCCGTCGGTTCGGGCAACCGCAGGGCGGCTATTCCGAGGCGAGACGTGCGCCGGTCCGGGATCGTGCTATAGCACCGGGCTCGGAGTTTCCATGCGCCTCGATCGCCTTGCCATCGCCACAGCGCCTGTTGTTTTCGTCCTGCTGTGGAGCACCGGCTTCATCGGCACCAAATACGGTCTGCCGTATGCCGAGCCGCTGACCTTCCTCACGCTGCGGATGGTGTTCGTGGTGGCTTTGCTGGTGCCGATCGCTTGGATCGTCGGCGCCCGATGGCCCGATCGGCGTGAGGTGCTGCACAGTGTCGCGACCGGCCTGATGGTCCATGGCCTTTATCTTGGCGGCGTGTTCGTCGCGATCGCGCAGGGAGTGCCGGCCGGCATTTCCGCGCTGATCCCCGGCCTGCAGCCGATTCTCGTGTCCACCATCGCCAGCCGCTTCATGGGCGAGCGTGTCGGTCCGTTGCAATGGCTTGGGCTCGCGCTCGGCCTGATCGGCGTTTTGCTGGTATTGCATGACCGCAGCATCATCGCCGCCGGCAGCATCATCGGCTGGATCGCCACCGTGGTGTCGCTGCTCGGCATCGCGCTCGGCACGCTCTACCAGAAGAAATTTGGCGGCGGGATCGATTGGCGTACCGGCAATATCGTGCAGTACGCGGCGGCATGTCTGTTCTTCGCCACCGGCGCGTTTCTGTTCGAGACGCGCGCGGTGCAATGGGCACCGGACTTCATAGCGGCGATGGCCTGGCTGGTGATCGTGCTGTCGATCGGCACCGTGGCGCTGATGTACTGGCTGATCCGCCGTTCGCCCGCGACCGGCTTTGCCAGTCTGTTCTATCTCGTCCCGGTGGTGACGGCGTTGATGGCCTATGTGCTGTTCGACGAACGGCTCGACGCGATCTCGGTCGTCGGCATGGTGATCTGCGCGGCCGGCGTGTTCCTGGTCAACCGCGCGCAGGCCGCCACCAAGACACAGGCGAATTAAGCGCGCGTTTCCTTCAGCGCGGCGAGCGCGCGCTCGCGCGCCGCCTTGTGATCGACGATCGGTTTCGGATAATCGCGGCCGAGCGTCAGGCCCGCGTCTTTCAGCACCGCGGCTGGCGCATCCCACGGCTTGTGCAGCCATTCATCCGGTAGCGCGGCGACCTCCGGCACCCAGCGCCGGACATAATCGCCATTCGGATCGAACTTCTCGCCCTGCAATACTGGATTGAAGATGCGGAAATAGGGTGCGGCGTCGGCGCCGCAGCCGGCGACCCATTGCCAGCTTGCCGGATTGTTGGCGGGATCGGCATCGACCAGCGTATCCCAGAACCACATTTCTCCCGCGCGCCAGTCGAGCAGCAGATGCTTGACGAGGAATGACGCCGCGACCATCCGTACGCGGTTGTGCATCCACCCGGTCTGCCAGAGCTGTCGCATGCCCGCATCGACGATCGGATAGCCGGTCAGGCCGCGTTGCCAGACGCGTAGCGCCTTGGCATCGCACTGCCATGGAAAAGCATCGAACCGTGGCTGCAGATTGTTGGTCGCCAGCATCGGATGGTGATGGAGCAGGTGGTAGGAGAATTCGCGCCAGCCGATCTCGCTCAGGAATTTCTCGATGTCGCCCGCCGCCGCCGGATGTTCGTCCGCGGCAAAGCGCGCGGCATGAAAAATATCGGCAACGCTGATCTCGCCGAACCGCAGATGCGGCGACAGGCGCGATGTCGCGGTGCGGTCTGGCCGGTCGCGGTTGCTGCCATAACCAACACTGTCTTTCAGGAATGCGCGCAGCCGCAGCCGCGCGCCGGTCTCCCCCGGCGTCCACTCATCGCGAAATCCGCGCGCCCAGTCGGGGTGCGACGGTTCGAGCGTCCAGTCCTCCAGCTGGTCGCCATCGACCTTGGGCGGCGCGGCGAGCTTGCGCGGGGCGGGGAGCGGCTGACGCGGTTCGAGAGCGCGCAGCCGTTTCCAGAACGGGGTGAAGACTTTCGGGCCGCCCTCCTTGCCAGTGACGGTGCCGGGCTCGGCGAGCAGATTGCCGGCGAAGGTGCTGCCGCCGATCCCGTCCGCTTTCAACGCGTCGATCACCTGCGCATCGGCAGCGCGGCCGGGCTGATCGTAACGACGATTCCAGTGCACACGGTCGGCGCCGGTCTCGCGGGCGAGGGCCGGGACGATCCTCGCCGCCGCGCCCCGGCGCAACACCAGTCGCTGGCCGTGTTTGCGCAACATCTCATCGAGCGCGCGCAGCGATTGTGCCAGCCACCAGCGCGATGCGCCGCCAAAGGACCGCAACCCGGCACTGTGCTCGTCGAGCACATAAAGGCAGACGAGCGGCGCGCCGGTTTTCGCCGCCGCACTCAGTGCCGGATGGTCAGAGAGCCGCAGGTCGTCGCGAAACCAAACGATGGTGGGAGCGGGGCGGGTGTCGCGTGCGGCCATCGTCTCTCGCTAGGTCGCCGGTCAGCGGCTGCGTTTTTCCAGGATCATCTGCGTCTGCGTCACCACGGCGGCAAGCTTGCCGTCGCCGCGCGTCACCCGCGTCTGCCATACCATCGTCTTGTTGCCGCGATGCAGCGGGGTGCATTCGGCGAACGCCGTGTCACCAACGGCGATGGAGGCGAAAAAGTTCGTCTTGCTCTCGATCGTCGTGGTGGCTTGGCCCGAGGCGAGATTGGCGGTGGCGGCGGTGCCGCCGAGATTGTCGGCGAGCGACATCAGCGCGCCGCCGTGCAGCACGCCGTTGCGGTTGGCGTGCTGTTCGGTGACGACCATTTCCGCGGTAAGCCGGTCGGCCGACACATCGACGATCCTGATGCCGAGGAAGTGGGCATAGGCCGGTTGATTGAACGCATCCTCGATCATCTCGCCTCGCAGTCCCGTCCATGAAAAAGGCGCGGCTCGCGCCGCGCCCTTTTTAGATCAAGCCTGCCGAGGAGCAAGCCGGTGAAGCTATTTCGGCTGCGGAACGATGCGGATATACGGCTTCGGCGCCTTCCAGCCCTGCGGAAAGAGCTTCTTGGCGTCGTCATCGGACACCGAGCCGCCGATGATCACGTCCTCGCCCTGCTTCCACTGGGCGGGGGTAGCGACCTTGTGCTTGGCGGTGAGCTGCAGCGAGTCGATCACGCGCAAAACCTCGTCGAAGTTGCGGCCGGTCGACATCGGATAGACCAGGATCAGCTTGATCTTCTTGTCCGGGCCGATGACGAACACGTTGCGCACGGTCTGGTTGTCGGTCGCTGTGCGCTTGGACGGGTCGCCGGACGCGGACGCCGGCAGCATGTGATAGGCCTTGGCGACCGCGAGGTCGGAATCGCCGATCATCGGATAGTTCGGCGCGAAGCCCTGCGTCTCCTTGATGTCCTCGGCCCATTTGGAGTGCCGGTCCACCGGGTCGGCCGACAGGCCGATGATCTTGACGCCGCGCTTGTCGAACTCCGGCTTGATCCGCGCCATGTAGCCAAGCTCGGTGGTGCAGACCGGCGTGAAGTCCTTGGGGTGCGAGAACAGCACCGCCCACTTGTCGCCGATCCAGTCATGAAAGCGGATTTTGCCTTCCGTGGTTTCGGCCTCGAAATCCGGGGCGGTATCGCCAATCGCCAGCGTCATGGGAAACTCCATTCTGAAACATCGAGAGAGGACGGATCGCGGCGGAACGGACCGCGCGGACCCGATCATGGCTCAATATAGGGTGCGGGCCGCCGATGGAACAGGCATTCTAAAAAAGAACCGTCGGGCCTGCCGGGGTACCGAAAAACAGAACATTTCGCGGGCCGCCGGCAGTCACGAGGAAAGATTTTCCTCCGTGGCGAAAGTTGCAGCGTGAGGGCGCTTGCCGTTGCGCGCGCTTCGGGAGACAAAGGAGTTGGATGGGGTTCCGGCCCCGGCTGAGGGGCCCTGTCGCTATGTTCAAGACGATCCTGATCGCCAACCGCGGGGAGATCGCCTGCCGCGTCATCAAGACCGCGCGGCGGATGGGAATCCGCACCGTGGCGGTCTATTCCGACGCGGACCGCGACGCTCTGCATGTGGAGATGGCCGACGAGGCCGTGCATCTCGGCCCGCCGCCGGCGGCCGAAAGCTATCTGCTGATCGACAGGATCGTCGCCGCCTGCAAGGCGACCGGGGCCGAGGCGGTGCATCCGGGTTATGGCTTTCTCTCCGAGCGCGAGGCGTTCCCGAAGGCGCTCGCCGCCGCCGGCATCGTCTTCATCGGTCCCAATCCCGGCGCGATCGCCGCGATGGGCGACAAGATCGAATCCAAGAAGGCGGCGGCGGCCGCGAAGGTCTCGACCGTGCCGGGGCATCTTGGCGTCATTGAAGACGACACGGCGGCAGTGAAGATCGCCGACGAGATCGGCTATCCGGTGATGATCAAGGCGTCGGCGGGTGGCGGCGGCAAGGGCATGCGCATCGCCCATTCGCGCGCCGAGGTGGCGGAAGGCTTCGCCCGCGCGCGCTCCGAGGCGAAGTCGTCGTTCGGCGACGACCGGGTGTTCATCGAGAAATTCATCGTCGATCCGCGCCACATCGAAATCCAGGTGCTCGGCGACAAGCACGGTAACGTCATCTATCTCGGCGAGCGCGAATGCTCGATCCAGCGCCGCAACCAGAAGGTGATCGAGGAAGCGCCGTCGCCGCTGCTCGACGAGGCGACGCGCAAGAAGATGGGCGAACAGGCGGTCGCGCTGGCCAAAGCCGTCAACTACGACAGCGCCGGCACGGTCGAATTCGTCGCCGGGCAGGACAAGAGCTTCTACTTCCTGGAAATGAACACGCGGCTGCAGGTCGAGCATCCGGTGACCGAACTGATCACCGGCATCGACCTCGTCGAGCAGATGATCCGCGTTGCTGCCGGCGAACCGCTCAAGATCAAGCAGTCCGATGTGAAGCTCACCGGCTGGGCGGTGGAAAGTCGCGTCTATGCCGAAGACCCGTATCGCAACTTCCTGCCGTCGATCGGGCGGCTCACCACCTATCGGCCGCCGGCCGAAGGCGTCGAGAACGGTGTCACCGTGCGCAACGACACCGGCGTCTACGAAGGCGGCGAGATTTCGCTGTTCTACGATCCGATGATTGCCAAACTTGTCACGCACGCGCCGACGCGCGCCGCGGCGATCGAGGCGCAGTCCGACGCGCTCGATGGCTTCGCGATCGACGGCATCCGCCACAACATTCCGTTCCTCGCGGCGCTGATGGCGCATCCGCGCTGGCGCGCGGGCAAACTCTCGACTGGCTTCATCGCCGAGGAATTCCAGGGCGGTTTCAAGCCGCAGGCGCCGCAGGGCGACACCGCGCGGGTGATCGCCGCTGTCGCTGCTGCGATCGATCTCGTCACCGGCGAGCGCCGCCGGCAGATTTCCGGGCAGATGAATGGCCGCGCGGTGACGCGCGAGCGCAGGCGGGCGGTCTGGCTCGGCGAGGACGAGCACAAGCTCGACGTGATGCGCGATGGCGAGACCATCGCGGTGTCGTTCGGCGGCGAGCAATTGAGGCTGATGTCGTCGTGGTCGCCGGGGCAGCCGGTGTGGAGTGGGCAGGTCGGCACGCACACGGTGGCAGTGCAGGTGCGGCCGATCCTCAACGGTTTCCTGCTGACGCATCGCGGCGTCGAAACGCGCGCCTATGTCTATACCGAGGCGGAAGCCGCCTATGCGCGGCTGATGCCGGTGAAGAAGGCCGCCGACAGCGGCAAGCAGGTGCGCTGCCCGATGCCGGGTCTCGTCGTGTCGATCGCCGTCAGCGAAGGCCAGGAGGTCAAGGCCGGCGAAACGCTCGCGGTGGTCGAGGCGATGAAGATGGAGAACGTGCTGCGCGCCGAACTCGACGGCACGATCAAGAAGATTCACGCCAAGAAGGGCGACAGCCTCGCCGTCGACGCGGTGATCCTGGAGTTTGCCTAATCGGCATGCGTGCCCGCGCCGTCGCTTTCTGCTAAGGGGCGGCTTATGACCCTGTGCTTTGCCTACGGCGCCAATATGGATCGCGCGGATATGCGCCGGCGATGCCCGGATGCGACGCCGCTCGGCCCGGCACGCCTTGATGGCTGGCGGTTTGTCATGACGCGCGATGGTTACGCGTCGATCATCCGACAGGGCGGCGGTGTGGTGCACGGCGTTTTGTGGCAGGTGCCGCCGCGCGCGCTGGCTGCGCTCGATGCGTTCGAGGGCGTGTCGTTCGGGCTGTACCGGCGCACGACACTGACGGTGCGTCGTGGCGCGCGGTCGCGCCGCGCGCTGGTCTATGTCGGCCGCAGGAGTCCGGCTGGACGGCCGGTGCGCGGTTATCTCGAACAGGTCATGGCCGCTGCCGGGGCGTGGGCATTACCGGCGGCGTATCGGCAGCAACTGGCACGCTGGCGACGGTCCGGCCCGATCATGGACTTCAGTTCATGAGCGACATCCAGCGCCACGTCGTGATCACCGGGCGCGTACAGGGCGTCGGCTATCGCGCGTGGACAGAGCATGCCGCCGCCGAACGCGGGCTGCGTGGCTGGGTGCGCAACCGCCGCGACGGCACGGTCGAGGCGGTGTTCATCGGCGCGGAAACCGTTGTGGTGGAGATGATCAATGCCTGCCGGCAGGGGCCGCGCAGCGCGCACGTCACGCGGGTCGAGGTGCGCGATGCGACTGCCGACGATCTCGCGCAAGCAAACGGCCGGCAGACGACGGGCAAAGATTTTCTGTTTCTGCCGACTCTCTAGGACAGCGTCAGCGCGTGTTCCGGCGTGACTGTCGCGCCGAACAGCCGCTCGAATTGACGGCGCAAGGCGGTGTCCACATCGTCCATGGTCGCTGTCAGGCCGAGGTCGGCGAGGCTCGTCACGCCGTAACGCTGCTCGGAGATGCCGCACGGCACGATGCCGGAGAAATGCGTCAGGTCCGGTTCGACGTTGAGGCTGATGCCATGCAGCGTCACCCACTGGCGAATGCGGATGCCGAGCGCGGCGATCTTGTCCTCGTAGGCTCCGCCTTGCAGGTCTTGGCCCTTGTCCGGCCGCTTGACCCAGACGCCGACGCGATCTTCGCGCCGCTCGCCGCGCACGTTGAACGCGTCGAGGGTCTGGATCAGCCATTCCTCCAGCGTGGCGACGAAGCGGCGCACGTCCGGCGTACGGCGGCGCAGGTCGAGCATCACATAGGCCACGCGCTGGCCCGGCCCGTGATAGGTGAGCTGACCGCCGCGCCCGGCTTCGTAGACGGGAAATCGGCTGGAGTGCAGATCCTCGGGCCGCGTGCTGGTGCCGGCGGTGTAGAGCGGCGGGTGTTCCAGCAGCCAGACCAGCTCCGGCGCGATGCCGGCGGCGATCGCCGCGACCCGCGCATCCATCGCCCGCAAGGCGTCCTCGTAGGCGACCGCCGCATCGCTGATGCGCCATTCGACGGCGGCCGATCCGGCGGCGGCCATGAAGCCGGTAGGCAAGCTCTCACGCATGTTAATCACCCGGTAACCATAGCATGGTCACCTCACGGGGAACGGAATCCGGCCCCTCGGGCCGAATGCCAAATTCTGAGACTCGTCTTTTGCAAGGAATACCCCGACCGTGTCGACCCTCAATCATGTCTCGCTCGATATCACCGTGGTGTTAGGTACGACGTCCATGCCGATTCACCAGGTGCTGCGGCTCGGCCGCGGCGCGATCATCGAGCTCGATTCGACCGAGGACGACGCGGTGAAAATCCTCGCCAACGACATGCCGGTCGCCAAGGGGACCGTTGTGGTCAACGGCAACCGGATCGCGGTGGAAGTGGCGGAACTGCTGCCGCGCGCGCCCGATCAGCGGTAATTTCCGGCATTATGCCGAAGTCGCGCTCTGGCTCTTGTCGGTCGGGGGGCGATTTGTTACATGGCCCCCGTTCAGGCGCAGCCCGGACGGGATGGCGCCTTTTCTCATGTTTTTCTGATGCGGCCGTGGCGGAATTGGTAGACGCACTAGCTTGAGGTGCTAGCGGGTAACACCGTGGAAGTTCGAGTCTTCTCGGCCGCACCACTCCTTCTAAAACATTGATATTGCTGACATTTCTGGCCGCGTATCCGTGAGGATGCGCGGCCTGTCATGTTTTTGGGGTCGCGCTTGGCATAAGGTCTCGCTCCGTCGGGTTCGGGAATCAGCGAGGGATATGTGGACGCAACGCCGCGATCGGGCCGGCCCCGAGGCTGGCTGGAGGTTCTGCTGGTGTTCGCGCGGCTCGGCCTCACATCGTTCGGCGGGCCGGTCGCCCATCTCGGGTTTTTTCGCACCGAGTTCGTGACGCGGCGCGGCTGGCTCGACGACCGCGCCTATGCCGATCTGGTGGCGTTGTGTCAGTTCCTGCCTGGGCCGGTCTCCAGTCAGGTCGGCATCGCTATCGGCCTGTCGCGTGCGGGCTATGCCGGCGCGCTCGCGGCGTGGACCGGGTTCACGCTGCCGTCGGCCATCGCGCTCGTGCTGTTCGCCTATGGCGTGAGCGGGATGGGCGACATCGCCCATGTCGGCTGGATTCACGGCCTCAAGGTCGCCGCGGGCGCAGTTGTCGCGCAGGCCTTGCTCGGGATGATGCGCACGCTTGCGCCGGACACGTCGCGCGCGACGCTCGCGGTCGCCGCCGCGGTGATCGTGCTCGCCATGCCGTCGGCGTGGGGACAGGTCGGCGCGATCGGGCTCGGCGCGGCGGTCGGGTTCTGGTTGCTTCGCACCGACATGCCGGTTGAACCGGCGACGCTGCCGCTCGCGGCAAGCCGCACGGCGGGCGCGGTGTCGCTCGCGCTGTTTTTCATCCTGCTGGTGGGACTGCCGCTGCTCGCGGCCATCGTGCCGTCGCAGGCGCTCGCCATGTTCGAAGCGTTCTACCGCGCAGGCTCGCTGGTGTTCGGCGGTGGCCATGTGGTGCTGCCGCTGTTGCAGGCCTCGGTGGTCACTCCCGGCTGGATCAGCAACGATGCTTTCCTCGCCGGCTACGGCGCCGCACAGGCGGTACCCGGACCGCTGTTCACGTTCTCCGCCTATCTCGGCGCGGTGATGGGGCCGCAGCCGAACGGATGGGCGGGCGCGGTCCTCTGTCTGGTCGCGGTGTTCCTGCCGTCGTTCCTGCTGGTAATCGGCGCGCTGCCGTTTTGGCAGTATCTGCGGCGCAAGCCCGCGGCACAGGCGGCGTTGCGCGGCGTCAACGTTGCCGTGGTCGGCCTGCTGCTCGCCGCACTCTACAACCCGGTCTGGACGGCCGGCATCGTGAGCCCTGCCGACTTCGCACTGGCGGCGACCGCGTTCCTGCTGCTGTTCATGTGGCAGACGCCGCCGTGGCTCGTCGTGCTGTTGAGCGCGGCAGCAGGTGCGGCCATTGCCGCATTCTGACGGTCAGCGATAAACGATCACGCCGCGGCGCGGATCGGGGCCGGGGGGCGGACCAGGCGAGAAATCGCGCGAATAGCGCGGCGCGCGGCGCTGCTGCTCGGCCGGAGGAATCGTCCGCGGCCAGGCATAGCGCGGCGGCTGTGGCGGGGCGGCGACGCGGGGCAACCTCGGCGGCGGTGCCGCGCTCGGCACCACATGGACGATGCGATAGCCGCGGGTCTTCAACTCCTGCAGCAGCAGCGGCAAAGCGAGCGCGGTCGCGGGCTGCACGTCGTGCAGCAGCAGCACGCCGCGCTTCTTCTGCTCGATCCGTTCCACTGCGCGCTTCACCACCTCGGCGGCGTCGATGTTCTTCCAGTCGTCGGCGTCGAAATCGACGCTCCACACGGCGATGCGGCGGGCGGCGAGATAGTCCTCGATCGGCCGCAGCCGCAGCAGGCCGGGAATGCGGAAATAGGGCGTCAGGTGCCGGGGATCGCCGAGTGCCGCGGTCACCGAGGCGATGCCGTCGTTGATCTCGGCCTCGGCGCGGGGCTGCGCCATCTGGTCGAAGGTCAGCGGATGGTTCTGGCTGTGCGTGCCGACCGTGTGGCCTTCCTTGACGATGCGCCGCGCGAGATCAGGATTGGCGGTCGCCTGCCGGCCGACCAGGAAGAACGTCGCCTTGATGCATTCGGTGGCGAGCGTCTGCAGGACGCTGTCGGTGTAGGGCGGGAGCGGGCCGTCATCGAAGGTCAGCACGATCTCGCGGTCGTTGAGCGCCAGCATGCCGTTGCGGCCGTATTGCTGCGTGCCGACGCGCGGAAACTCGTCCGGCGAGGCGACCAGCACGCGGCTTGTGCCTATGGCCGTCGGATTACCGGGACATGAGGCTGCGAGCGCCGGCGCGGCGAGAGCGCCACCGATGCAGATCGCAAGAAAGCCAGACCTGATTGCGTGAAATCGCACGCCGCCCCCGAACCGCAAGGCAACGGCATCGTCCCCGACGCCGCTGTCCGAATTGCCGGGTGACACTAGCGAGCCGGAACGCGACCGGGTGAGGAGTTGCTGGCGAGACTTAATGTTTGAAGTTAATCGATCTGCTTAATGTAGAGCATTAACGCAGGCTGCCCCGGCTGCCGGCGGGCACGATGTGCACGATCTTGTAGCCGCGTTTTTTCAACTCGCGCAGATAGCGCGGCAGCATCGCTGCGGTCTGCTCGCGGGTGTCGTGGAACAGGACGATGCCACGGCCGAACTGCTCGGTGCGGGCCATGATCAGGTCGAACTGCCGCTCCGGCGTCATCGTGTTCCAGTCGCTGGCCCAGAAGTCCGCGCCGAACACGACGATGCCGCGCCGTTGCAGCCGCTCAAGCAGCGCCGGGGTCGAGGCGAAGCCGGGGAAGCGGAAGAACGGCGTCGCCGGGTCGTTGCGGCGCTGGCCGAACACGGCGTAGTCGACGGCGCTGAAGCCGCGATTGATCTCGGCCTCGGCGGCGTCGGTCGACATCTTGTCGAGGATCGGATGCGCGTAGGTGTGATGCGCCACCGTATGCCCGGCGGCGAGCACCCGGCGCGCCAGTTGCGGCGTCGCCTGCGCGTGCTGGCCCAGCATGAAGAACGAGGCGCGCACGCATTCCGCCGCCAGCGCGTCGAGCACCTTCGGCGTCGTCGTCGGCCAGGGGCCATCGTCGAAGGTCAGCACCAGCTCTTTTGGGCCGAGCGGCAGGGTCGTCGGGAAATGCTTGCGGCCGACCTGCGGCGTGGTCGCGGCGCTGACCTCGAGGACGCGCGCGGTGCCCAGCGCATCCGGATTCTGGCAGGTGGCGGCGTCAGCCGGCGCGGTGGCCAAGCCAAGAACTAAGCTCAGGGCCAGTGCGGCGGCAGGGGTGAGGCGAATCGTCAGCATGGGAATGATCCGGCGGCAGATGACCGGACGGGGGCCGGTTCGGCAAGCAGCCGCGCTGCGAAATTTCATCGCGTCATTAATGGTGGCGGCCTTGGCCGGCCCGAGCGTTCCGGTCCCCTCCGACCTTGGTCGAGGGGTCGCTGACAGGCACAATTTTGGCTTGTAAGCTTTGGCCCATGAGAGAGCGAACATGAGCATCCCCAACGCCTGGCAGGGCCTGAATTTCGGGCTCGGCGAAGACCTCGACATGCTGCGCGACACGGTGAGCGGTTTCTCCCGTGACCGCATTGCGCCGCGCGCCGACGAGATCGACCGCAGCAATACCTTTCCGCGCGATCTCTGGCCGGAGATGGGCGCGCTCGGCCTGCTCGGCATCACCGTCGAGGAGGAATACGGCGGTTCCGGACTGGGATACCTCGCGCACTGCGTGGCGATGGAGGAGGTCTCGCGCGGCTCGGCCTCGGTCGGCCTGTCCTACGGCGCGCATTCCAACCTGTGCGTCAACCAGCTTCGGCGCAACGGCACCGACGCGCAGCGCCGCTCCTACCTGCCCAAACTGATCAGCGGCGAGCATGTCGGCGCGCTCGCCATGTCGGAGCCGGGCGCGGGCTCGGACGTCGTCTCGATGCGCACCGTCGCTGACAAGAAGGGCGACCGCTACATCCTCAACGGCTCGAAGATGTGGATCACCAATGGTCCCATTGCCGAAACCGTCGTCGTCTACGCCAAGACCGACCGCACCGCCGGCTCGCGCGGCATCACTGCTTTCATCGTCGAGAAGGGCTTCAAGGGGTTTTCCACCGCGCAGAAGCTCGACAAGCTCGGCATGCGCGGCTCCGACACCGGCGAACTGGTGTTCGAGGATTGCGAGGTGCCGGAGGAGAACGTGCTCGGCGTCGTCGGCAACGGCGTCAACGTGCTGATGTCCGGCCTCGACTACGAGCGCGTGGTGCTGGCGGCGGGGCCGATCGGCATCATGCAGGCGTGCATGGACGTGGTCGTGCCGTATGTTCATGAGCGCAAGCAGTTCGGCCAGTCGATCGGCCAGTTCCAGCTGATCCAGGCCAAGCTCGCCGACATGTATGTGGCGATGAATGCGGCGCGCGCTTACGTCTACGCGGTGGCGCGTGCCTGCGACGAGGGGCGCACGACGCGCGAGGATTCCGCCGGCGCGATCCTGCTGGCGGCAGAGAGCGCGACCAAAATGGCGCTCGATGCGATCCAGTGCCTCGGCGGCAACGGCTATATCAACGAGTTCGCCACCGGCCGGCTGCTGCGTGACGCCAAGCTCTATGAAATCGGCGCGGGGACGAGCGAGATCCGCCGCATGCTGATCGGCCGCGAGATATTTGAAAAAACGCGCTGACCCGTCGCTACGGCGATTAACCGCACGTTAACCATGAGCACCTAGGCCATTGACCCATGGAATAAGCGTGGGAGCGGCCGATGCTGCGGGTCAGACTGAAAGCGGACGGACGGATCGTCGAGATCGGGGAAGACGGTCGCGAGGTCGAACTTGATCATAACGACCCGGCCGCCTTTGTCCGACGCGTGCGCGCGCGGGCGCAACTGACGCAAGCGGCGTTCGCCGAACGCATCGAGGTGCCGCTCGAAACCGTGCGCAACTGGGAGCAGGGCAAGCGCGCGCCGCGCGGTCCGGCCCGTGCGCTGCTCAAGGTCATCGACCGCGCGCCGCAGGCGGCGTTCGCGGTGCTCGGCGCCCGGCGGGCTTGAAGAGAGACGCGGTTACGCCGTCTTGTGCCGCGGCGCTGACGTGCCGCGCGCGAGCCGCATCAGCAGCGCCATCACGACGATCACCGCGATATAGACGATGAGCTGCATCTCGCTCGGCCGCTCGGTGTAGCCGATCAGCGTGTGCAACAGCTTGCCGACGAGGCTGCCTTCCGAGAGGAGCCACGACGTATCCCAGACCGTGCGATCGAGGACGGTCAGCGTGCCGGCGGCATTGAGGAATTGCACCGACTGCGCCGCCATGCCGGCGGCCAGCAGCGTGATCATCCAGGTCGTCACCGTGAAGATGTGCCGCGACGGGATCGCCAGCAAGCCGAAATAGGTGAGCGCCGTGAACGCCGCGCCGGCGATCACGCCGAGCACGCCGCCGGTGAACAGCGCCATGCCAGAGGTGCCGGAGGCAAGGATGCCATAGAGGAACAGCACGACCTCGGAGCCTTCGCGCAGCACGGCGAGGCCGACGACGACCGCGAGCGCGGTCAGCGGCTTCTGGCCTTCGGCGATCGAGGTGCCGACGCTGCGCAGTTCGGCCGCCATCTCGCGGCCGTGCTTCGCCATCCAGGCGTTGTGCCACATCAGCATCACCACGGCGATGCCGAGCACGCAGGCATTGAACAGCTCCTGTCCGGCGCCCTCGAAGGCTTCGGAGATCGCGCCGGCAAACAGCGCGACGATAGCGGCACCGATGACGCCGCCGGCGACACCGAGCGCGATCCAGCGGCCACGGCCGTCGATGCCGCGCGTTGCCGCCATGACGATGCCGACAATCAGGCCGGCCTCGAGCACTTCGCGAAAGACGATGATCAGCGCGCCAAGCATGGGAGTCGTCCGTTATTCCGCGATCATCACGCCTTTGGCGGTCGCCTGGTTGAACTCGCCGATGAATTCATAGCGGCCGGGCGCGATCGGCCCGAACCGGACCAGCGCCTTGCTGTTGCCGGGGATGACCTTCTCGATTTTCATCGGCAGGCTTTCAAACTCTTCCGGCGTCGGATCGTTGTTGATGACGACAATACTGAGCCGCTTGTTGGCCGGAATGCGGATCTCCGACGGCGTGAACTTGTGATCCTTGATCGTCACTGTCAGGTCGTCGGCGGCAAAGGTCGGTGCATAAGCGCACGGCGCGGCGAGGAGAACGGCGACGGCGAGCGCGGTGGCAAAGGGACGCATTGTCAAATCCAAAACAGGGGTCGCAGACGGGCCACAAAAGCACGAAACGCTGGCGATGCAAGGACGGTCTTCTTGAATCGTTCCAATCTATGGGGCATCAGCACGGTCCTTGCCGCGGGCGGCAGCCTATTCGCCCCACGTCATGGCTGGGTTGCGCGGCGGCGCGAGCGGCTGCCGGTCTGCTACGTTGGTCGAGTGAGAGCGAAGCGGTGAAAGGATCGGGGACATGAACGTGGTCGAAGCGAATGGCGCGCGGATTCCGCTGGTCGGGCTCGGCACCTGGGATCTGCGCGGCAGTGATTGCGCGCGGCTGGTCGAGCACGCCATCGGGCTCGGTTATCGCCACATCGACACCGCGCAGATGTACGACAATGAGAAGGAGGTGGGCGAGGGCGTCCGCGCCTCCGGCAGGCGCAACGCGGTGACGGTGGTCACCAAGGTGCATCCCGAGAACATGAAGCCGGCCGATCTTGCGCGCTCGGTGAAAGAGAGCCTCGCGCGACTGAAGATCGACGTGATCGACATCCTGCTGCTGCATTGGCCGAACAAGGCCGTGCCGCTGGCCGACACGATCGGCGCGCTGTGCCAGATGAAGCGCGAGGGCCATGCGCGGCACATCGGCGTGTCCAATTTCAATACGGCACTGCTCGATCAGGCGACAAAACTCGCGACCGAGCCGCTGGTGTGCAACCAGTTCGAGACACATCCGTTTCTCGACACGGCGAAGACCATCGCCGCCACCCGCAGCCACGGCATGGCGGTGGTGGCCTACAGCCCGATCGCGCGCGGCGGTGCGTCGGGCAACGCCGTGCTGGCGCGGATCGGCGCGAAGCACGGCAAGTCGGCGGCGCAGGTGTCGCTGCGCTGGCTGGTGCAGCAAGAGATCGTGGTGATCCCGCGCACGCACCGTCCCGAACGGCTCCAGGAAAATTTCGCGGTGTTCGACTTCGCGCTGTCGGACGACGAGATGCGCGAGATCGCGACGTTGACGAAAGCCAACGGCCGGATCGTCGATTGGCAGTATTCGCCCCAATGGGACTGAGCATGTCGGCTCCCGAGCAGAAGTCCGGTGGCGCGCTGGTGCTGTTCTCCGGCGGACAGGATTCGACCGTCTGTCTGGCGTGGGCGCTGGAGCGGTTCGAGCGCGTCGAGACCGTCGGCTTTGATTACGGGCAGCGACATGCGGTCGAACTCACCGTACGGACCACGGTGCGCGACAAACTCGCCGCGCTGAACCCGGACTATGCGGCGCGGCTCGGCGAGGATCATCCGGTCAAGGTCGATGCGCTCGCCGCCATCTCGGAGACGGCGCTGACCCGCGACATGGCCATCGAGATGGCCGACAACGGCCTGCCGACGACGTTTGTGCCCGGCCGCAACCTGCTGTTCCTGGTGCTGGCCGGTGCCATCGCCTATCGCCGCAACCTGACCCATCTGGTGGGCGGCATGTGCGAAACGGACTATTCCGGCTATCCGGACTGCCGGGATGCGACCATGAAGGCGATGCAATCGGCGCTGGCGCTCGGCCTCGACCGGCCCATGACCGTCGAGACGCCGCTGATGTTCATCGACAAGGCGGGAACCTTCGCGCTGGCAGAGGAGATCGGCGGCGCGGCCCTGCTGCGGCTGACCGTCGAGGACACCCATAGCTGCTATCTCGGCGACCGCAGCCACCGGCACGACTGGGGCTATGGTTGCGGCACTTGCCCTGCCTGCGAGTTGCGGGCAAACGGATACCGACAATTCCAGCGGCAGCGCAAAAGAGCAGAGCGAACATGACGTCGCGCCGAAGCATCGAAGGCTACATCTTTCTCGCCGCCTTCATCCTGACCATTCCGCTGGCCAACTGGATGATTGGCCATGTCGGGACGGTTTGTGATGCCGACGGCATCTGTCTGGTCCCGGTGGCGCCAGGATTGAAGGCCCCGTCCGGCGTGCTGATGATCGGCATCGCCTTGGTGTTGCGCGATCTGGTGCAGCGCCGGCTCGGGATCGAGTTCGGCATCGCCGCCATCATTGCGGGTGCTGCCATTTCAGTGGTGGTGGCGCCGCCCGCGCTGGTGTTCGCGTCGGCGGTCGCGTTTCTGCTGTCGGAAACCGCTGACCTCGCGATCTATACGCCGCTGGCGCGCCGCCGGCTGGTGCTGGCCGTTGTGCTGTCGAGCCTGGTCGGGCTGGTGATCGATTCCATCGTCTTCCTGTGGCTCGCCTTCGGCTCGCTCCAGTTCCTGGAAGGGCAGATCGTCGGCAAGATGTGGATGGTGCTGCTGTCGATCCCGTTCGTCGCCTGGCTGCGCCGGCGCGACCAGCGCCTTGGCATGACACCAGCCTGACGGGGACATTGCATGCAGGATGCGCTGAAGAAGCTCGAAAAAGTCACGACCGGTACCATCACCACGATGCTGCTGAAGAAGGGTATCCGTCATTCCTGGATTGCCGGCGCGATGCCGTTCGGCTTCTCCGGCAAGCGGCTGGTCGGCCCGGCGTTCACGTTGCGCTTCATTCCGGTGCGCGAAGACCTCGCGACCCCGGCGAGCTGGTCGAACCCGATCTCGACCCGTTCGGCGATCGAAGACATGCCGCCCGGCTGCTTCGTCGTCGCCGATGCGATGGGCGTCACAGGCGCCGGCATCTTCGGCGATATCCTATGCATGCGCATGGTCAAGCGCGGCGTCACCGGTCTCGTCACCGACGGCGTGATGCGCGACAAGCAGGGCATCCTTGCCACCGGCATGCCGATCTGGTGCGCCGGCGTCGCCGCGCCGGCGTCGGTCAACCAACTCACTTTCGTTGGCTGGAACGAGCCGGTCGCCTGTGGCGGCTGCGCGATCTTCCCCGGCGATGTGATCGTCGCCGATGACGACGGCGTGGTGGTGATCCCGAAGGATCTCGTCGAATTCTGCGCAGCCGAGGGCGAGGAGCACGAACTGCTCGAAACGTGGCTGGTGCAGGAGGTGGAGAAGGGCGCCAAGCTCCCCGGCCTCTATCCGCCTAACGAAGAGAACAAGCAGCGTTACGAAGCCTGGAAGAAACAACGCTGAGAGCGGGGACGGGACACGCGATGTTCTTCGTCCTCTCCAAGACCGCGGCGTTTCTCGCTTTGCCGTCGAACCTCGTGCTGATCGCAGCCGTCGCCGGCTTGATTCTACTACCGACGCGCTATCGCAGGCTCGGGCGGCGGTTGCTGGCAGTCTGCGTTGTGCTCCTGCTGCTGTTTGGCGTCACGCCGCTCGGCATCGTCATGACCACGAGCCTGGAGCAGCGTTTTCCCGCCTATGACATGACCGGGCCCGCGCCGGACGGGATCATCGTGCTCGGTGGTGGCATTGATCCCGATGCCACGGCGGCGCTCGGTGAACCGGTGATCGGCGCCGCGTTTCAGCGGCTGATCACGGCGCGGCGGCTGGCCGAGGCCTATCCGGCGGCGCGCGTCGTCTATAGTGGCGGCAATGGCAATCTCGTGCCGGGGGCGGGCCGTGAGGCCGATGTCGCCCGCGCGATGCTGATCCGGCTCGGTGTTCCGGCGGAGCGCATCACGCTCGAACGGGAGTCCCGCAACACCGCGGAGAACGCTACCTTCACGCAGGCGCTGATCCATGCCGCGCCCGGTCAGCGCTGGCTGCTGGTGACGTCGCCCGCGCATATGCCGCGCGCGATGGGGTGCTTCCGGCAGGCCGGCATCCCGGTGATCGCCGTGCCGGCGGGGCCGCGCGAGCCGTGGCTGTCGCGCTGGCCGTTGCGGTCGCTCGGCGCCGAACTCGCGCGGCTCGACGATGCCGCGCATGAGTGGCTTGGCCTGATCGCCTATCGGCTGACCGGCCGGACCGGCGCGCTGTTTCCGGCTCCCGAGCCGCTTTAACGCGTTATTGGAACTTTCCGGCCACGATCTAAAATGGCTCGAACGATTCGTGTTGCGGGTCGCGTTCGCGTCCTCCGGCACCGTTGCCATCAACGCCCATTCGCTTCTGGGGAATCGATTATGTCCATCGACCATTCCGTCGACAGCGCCACGCGGCGCTCTGCTTTGCTTGCCCGTTATTCTGCCGAGGCGCGCGACCGGCGCGATCCGTTCAGCACACCGCGCGGCGAGACCGTTCTGACCATCGTTGCCACCATCGCCGGTGTGGCGATCGTTGCCGGCATCGCTGTGCTGATGGGGATGGCGTAACGCGCGCCGGGGCAGCCGGGATCTAGACCGGCGGCAGCGACGGTTTGTCGATATCCGGCGTTGTATCGAACGCGCGCCGCGATTCCGAATAGAACTGTCGTCGATAAATGACCCAGACGATGGCGGTCGTGGAGAGCGCCAGCGGGATCGGTCCGAGAAACCAGCCGAGATAGCCGAGCGCGAAAAAGAATGCGCGCTGCCCGCGATTGAAGTGACGGCCGGCATCAGCGCAGATATGCGCGGTGCGATGCGCCAGCGCACGGGCGTGCGGCGTATCCTTTTCCTCGACCGGCGGCGCCGCGCCGATCAGGATCGCGACATAGTTATAAAGCCGGTATGACCACGCGAATTTGAAGAACGCGTAGACGAAGATGATGGCCAGCCCCATCATCTTTCCTTCCCACAAGACGCGGGTCGGCGGGCTGGAGAACGGCAGCACCGACACCACGGTTAGAATTTCGTCGGCCGAGCGCAGCAGCGTCAGGGTGCCGCCGACCGCGATCAGCGAGGTCGAGGCGAAGAATGCCGCCCCGTTCTGCAGCGAGGCGGTCACCTGTCCGTCGACCATCCGCATCGGACGGCCGAGCATTTCCAGCATCCACCGGTCGCGATAGCCGTGCATCAGCGAGTTGAGACTTTCGCCGCCATGCGCGCTGCGCTCGACGACGATCGAATAAGCGAACCAGGCGGCGAGGAAATAGGCCAGCGCCAGGAGATCGGGAAGCGAGATGTCGAACATGAGGGAATCCGGTTCGGATCGCCATGGTGCCACCGCCACGCTGCCATCGGCAATGCCGGAGTTCAGACAGGCTTCAGGCAGGTCTTTCGTGGACTTGAGGGGTGCGCAAGCCTCTGTCACTCTGCCGCGAAACGCAGATACGAAGGTCCAGAACATGCCCCAGACCATCACGACCGGATACAAGGCGCTGGTCGACGCCGCTGAACGCGAGATCGAAACCATCGCGGTGGAGGATGCGATCAAGCTGCACGGCCGCGACGACGTAGTGCTGGTCGATATCCGCGATCCGCGCGAGCTTGACCGGGAGGGGCGGGTGCCGGGCGCGCATCATTGCCCGCGCGGCATGCTGGAATTCTGGATCGATCCGGCGAGCCCCTACCACAAGCCATTGTTCGCGCAGGACAAGAAATATGTGTTCTTCTGCGCCGGCGGCCTGCGCTCGGCGCTGGCGACACAGACTGCGCACCGCATGGGGCTCGCGCCGGTCGCGCATATCAAGGGCGGATTCGGCGCGTGGAAGAAGGCCGGCGGACCGGTGGAAGCCGTGCCGCCCAAAGGCTGAGCGCGGACGATTTTCCGTCATGGCCGCGCATAGGCGTTCGAAGAACGGCGTTCTTCGAAGGCTTATCGTCCCGGCCATCCCGATAAGATAAGCAGCGTGCCCGCCCAAACAGGATGCCGGAGGCAAGCCAGGGCACGACCAATATCGAAAGTCATGACACAAGCGCGGACATGAAACTGATCATCGGCAACAAGAACTATTCGTCATGGTCGCTGCGGCCGTGGATCGCCATGACCATGGCCGGGATCCCGTTCGAGGAAACCATCATCCCGCTCTACGTGCCGGGCAGCGCCGAAGAGATTTTGCAACATTCGCCGGCGGGCAAGGTGCCGGTGCTGATCGACGGTGACACCCATGTCTGGGAATCGCTGGCGATCCTCGATTATCTAGCCGAACTGCATCCTGGCGCGGGCTTGTGGCCGGACGATCGCGCCGCGCGCGCCTTGGCCCGCTCGGTGGCGAACGAAATGCACGCCGGTTTCCTGCCGTTGCGCCGCACCTGTCCGATGAATTTCTGGCTGATCCCGAAGCCGCGCGCGATCCCGGACGACGCCGTGGCCAATGTCCGCCGGATTGATGCGATCTGGGCAGAGTGCGTGCGCCGCTCTGGCGGTCCGTTCCTGTTCGGCGCGCGCTTCGGCGCGGCCGACGCCATGTATGCGCCGGTGGTGGCGCGCTTCTTCAACTACGGCGTCGCGGTGTCGTCGTCTGCTCACGCCTACATGCAGGCGGTGATGGCGACGCCGGCCTGGGCGTCGTGGCGCGCGGCGGCACTCAAGGAAACCTGGGTGATGCCCAACAACGAACCGGACTGGCCGGTGATGGAGCGGATGTCGGCGTGATGCGGTTTTCAGCCTCCGTTCGGGAATGAACGGGGGAAGTGTGCTTTAATTTGACGATGCGCCAACCGGGAGCGACCCCTTGCCTGTGCTCACCTCCAGTGTCGATACCGCCAGTCCGGATTTCAGCGCCAACGCCGCGGCGATGCAGGCGCTGGTCGGCGATCTGCGCGAGAAGCGCGCGGAGGCGGCGCTCGGTGGCTCGGCGAAGGCGCGGGAGCGCCACGTTTCACGCGGCAAACTCCTGCCGCGCGACCGGGTGATGACGCTGATCGATCCCGGTTCGCCGTTTCTCGAACTGTCGCCGCTCGCGGCTTATGGATTGTACGAGGACAAGATCCATGGCGCCGGCGTGATCACCGGCATCGGCCGCGTGTCGGGCCGCGAATGCATGATCGTGTGCAACGATTCCACCATCAAGGGCGGCACCTACTACCCGATGACGGTGAAGAAGCATCTGCGCGCGCAGGAGATCGCGCGCGAGAACCGGCTGCCGTGCATCTATCTGGTCGATTCCGGCGGTGCCAACTTGCCGCACCAGACCGACGTGTTCCCCGACCGCGAGCATTTCGGCCGCATCTTCTACAATCAGGCGACCATGTCGGCGCTGGGCATCCCGCAGATTGCGGTGGTGATGGGCTCGTGCACGGCGGGCGGCGCCTATGTGCCGGCGATGTCGGACGAAACCATCATCGTGCGCAACCAGGGCACGATCTTTCTTGGCGGGCCGCCGCTGGTGAAGGCCGCGACCGGCGAGGTGGTCTCGGCGGAAGACCTCGGCGGCGCGGACGTGCATGCGCGCAAGTCGGGCGTCGCCGATCATTACGCGCAGAACGATCATCACGCACTGTCGATCGCGCGCCGGATCGTCGCCAATCTCAACACGGTGCGGCGCGATGAGGTGGTGATCGCCGCATCGGCCGAGCCGAAATTCGCGACCGCTGAACTCGATGGGGTGGTGCCGGTCGATCTCAAGAAGCAATACGACATTCGCGAGGTGATCGCGCGGCTGGTTGACGGCTCCGAGTTCGACGAGTTCAAGCAGCTTTACGGCACGACGCTGGTGACGGGCTTCGCCCGCATCCACGGCATCCCGGTCGGCATTCTCGGCAACAACGGCATTCTGTTCTCTGAAAGCGCGGTGAAGGGTGCGCATTTCATCGAACTGTGCTGCCAGCGCCGCATTCCGCTGTTGTTCCTACAGAACATCGTCGGCTTCATGGTCGGGCGTGAATACGAGGCAGGCGGCATCGCCAAGGATGGCGCCAAGCTCGTCACCGCGGTCGCCTGCGCGCAGGTGCCGAAGATCACGGTGATCGTCGGCGGTTCCTATGGTGCGGGAAATTATGGTATGTGCGGCCGCGCTTATGATCCGCGCTTTCTCTTCTTGTGGCCGAATGCGCGCATTTCGGTGATGGGCGGCGAGCAGGCAGCGTCGGTGCTGGCGACCGTCCGCCGCGACAATATCGAAGCCTCGGGCGGCCAGTGGTCGGCGGAGGAGGAAGATCAGTTCAAGCAGCCGATCCGCGCACGCTACGAGGAGGAGGGGCATCCCTATCATGCCACCGCGCGGCTGTGGGATGACGGCATCATCGCGCCGTCGGAAACCCGGCGCGTGCTCGGGCTCGCCTTTGCCGCCGCGCTCAATGCGCCGGTGCCGCCGACGACCTTCGGCGTATTCCGGATGTGAGCGTTCTCGAGCGAAGCGAGGCACCGGTTCGCGTGAGGAAAACGCAACACATCAAAAACCTGAAAACGACGACGGCCCGGCATGGCAATGCCAAACCGGGCCGGCGGTCGCATCAATCGTGTCTCGGGAACGCTTTGTCTCGCCTTAACGCCAGAAGATGGCGAGAAGAATGATGATCGGCAGCGGGATGCCCAGCAGCCACAATAACAGTCCGCGTCCAAAACCCATTTGTTGCCTCCGTTCGGTTCGGATGGTCAACGATCGGGCCAACACCGAGTTCCCACGTTCACGCGGACGCTATCGTCGTGTCAGCTCGCGAGCTTGCTCCACTCCTCGCGCGCGCGGGCGGTGACGATCTCCCATTTCGCGCTGACGACGTCCCAGTTCACCAGCGGCCGCTCGGCGGCCACCCCGTCGGTGGCGGCCCGCATCGCGTTGGTGGAATCGTAGAGGTAGGCGCCGCCCAAGGTGAGGGCCGCGCCGAGGATCATTCCGAGCAAAGCGCGCATGTGTCTGACCTCCGCGGTGGTGCTGCCGCTGCCAACGCGGGGTCTGGCCTGGGGTTCCGAAGGCAGGTCTGGTATGCGTCAGGTTGCCGCCTTCTTTCCGATAAGTCCATGATTTTTATATAATTTTCTTTTAACAAATTTTCCCACAAGCGGGTTTTCGATGCTATAGTGCATTTCATGAACAAGAGTTCAGTGAAAAAATCCCGCGCGTCCGGTAAGGCGTCCCGCATCACCACCAAAAAGGCCGTAAAGGCCAAATCGGCCCGCCGTTCGGCCACCGCTCAGGCCCGTGAGGCGTCGAAATCCAAGGCGGCCAGCGCCGCCCGCGCTGTCCCCGGCAAAACCGCCAAAACGTCAGGTGTGAAGACGGCCGCCAAATCGGCGCCGAAATCCGCTCCGAAGTCAGCGCCCAAGACGGCCGTGGCATCCAAACCAGCCGAGAAGCCGGCGACCAAGGCGTCGCAGCGCAGTGTGCAGTCGATCGCCGAGGCGATGAAGACCGCCAAACTGGCGCTGATCGCGGCAGCGTCGGCCTCGGCCCGGCCGGTTCGGATTCCGAGCCCGACGGTGGTGCCTCAGGCCGAGCCTGTGACCCATAAATTCCAGGTTGGGCAGGTTGTCTATTACAGCGCGCCGACCTTCGGCCGCGCGCCGGCCCCCGGCAACTTCACGGTGGTCAAGCTCCTGCCGTCGGAAGGCGACGAGCAGCAATATCGGATCAAGAGCAATGGCGAGGCATTCGAGCGCGTCGCCAAGGAGAGTCAGCTCGACGTCATCTGACGCCGACGGTTGCCCACCGCAATGCCATCGGCCCGCCCGGATGATTCCCGGCGGGCCGAAACTTTTTCAGCATCCACAAACGCGACAAATCCATCCCGCGCCGATTGTCGTGCGCGCCGGTCCGGGTGATAAATAACGCGGGAAAACCCGCGCGGACCGGTCTGCGGCCGCGATATCAAAGCAAAAGGCGGAGGAAAAAGTCATGCAATCGGTTGTCCGGGGCGCGCTTGCTTTGCTCGCGCTCGCAACTACGTCGATTGGCGTCACCACCGGTGCGCAGGCCCAAGGCTATCCCGCGCGCACGGTGAAGATCATCGTGCCGTTTGGCGCCGGCGGTCCCGCTGATGTTTATGCCCGCGTCCTGGCGCAGTCGCTCTCCGACGATCTCAAGCAGTCGTTCATCGTCGAGAATCGGCCGGGCGCCGGCTCGATCATCGGCACCGACATGGTCGCGAAGTCCGCGCCCGACGGTTACACGCTGCTATTGATGTCCAACACCCACACCACCAACGAGTCGCTGATCGCCAACAAGCCGTTCGAGCTGATGCGCGATTTCGTGGCGGTGGCGCCGATCAACTATTCCGACCTGATCATGGTGATCCATCCGTCGGTGCCGGCGAAAAACCTCGCCGAGTTCATCGCGCTCGCCAAGAAGGAGCCGGGCAAGCTCAACTACGCGTCGTCGGGGCCGGGCACGCCGTATCACATGGCCGGCGAGCTGTTCAAAGCCATGAGCGGCACCGACATCGTCCATGTTCCGCACAAGGCGTCCGGCGAGGCGCGCAACAGCGTGCTCGGCGGCCATGTGCAGATGATGTTCGACGCGATCCCGACCATGCTCAACAATGTCAAGGCCGGGCAGGTGCGCGCGCTCGGCACCACCGGCGAGAAGCGCTCGGCGCTGACGCCGGATCTGCCGACTGTGGCCGAGGGCGGCGTCCCCGGTTACGAGGCGACGATCTGGCTCGGCCTGATGGCACCGAAGGGGACGCCGGATGACGTGGTCAACAAGCTCAACGCCGAGGTTCGCCGCATTGTTGCCAAGCCCGCGGTCAAGGAAGCATGGCAGAAGCAGGGTGCGGCGCCGATGAGCATGTCGCCGAAGGAGTTCGATGCCTATCTTCGCAAGGACATCGAGAAGTGGGCCAAGGTGGTCAAGCTCTCCGGCGCGAAAGCCCAATGACGGGCATGGCGGCGAACCGGTGGAGCGGGCGGGGCGGATGAAGACGGTGGTGGCCATCGTGCTGGCGATGTTGATCGCGGCGGGCGCGACGTTCCTCGCCTTCGACCGGTTCGGCGACCGCGAGCATGCCGCTGACCGCCGCGCGCTGGCGCAGCGCGCCGGCGAACTCGCCGCGCGGGCGCTGGTGCCCGGCTCGCCGCTCGCCTGCCTCGACGGCGCGGCCGGGGATCTCGTCGAGGCCGGTTGCGAAACCGTGCTGTTCAGGCGTCCCGAGACGGTCGCCGCCGCCGTCACCTACACCGCGGCGCGGCTCGATCTGCTCGCTGACGCTGTCGCCTTCGGCAAGGAGGGCGATACCAGTTTTGTGCGCGTCACCGCCGGATTGCGCCGTGCCGCCGAACTCGACCGGTTCGGCATCGCCGCGCATGTGCTTGCGACCCGCGACGGCTGCAACCCGGACCTCTGCGCCGCCTTCGCGCTGGTCGGTGACGCCAGCACGCTCAAATCTAATCTGCGCTCGCGCGTGTTCGCCCAATATGTCGAGCGGCACCGTGCCACGTGGAGCGCGCCGGAGAAAACTACGCCGTCCGAGCCCGCGGTGTCGGCGGCGCCCGGCAGCGATGCGATGGCGGCGGCGACGCCGGTGGCTCCGGCCGCGCACCCCGCTGCGCCATCGGGCCGCTACGATTTCCCATCGGCAGCGTCGATCCCGCCGGTCAGCATCATGAATCCCGAGCCGAAGCAGGCAGAGCCGAAGCAAGCGGACCCGAAACAGGCGGATCAGCCGGCCGAGCGTAACCGTCCCGCGCCGGCGCGGCGCGCCACCAATCCCACTTCCGGCGCGGCGCCGCGTTGAGACGACAAGAGACAGCGAGGCGTCATGTTCACATCGGTGCTGATTGCCAATCGCGGCGAGATCGCCTGCCGGATCATGCGCACCGCGAAGCGCATGGGGCTGCGCACCATCGCCGTCTATTCCGACGCCGACCGCGACGCTCTGCACACGCGGCTCGCCGATGAAGCCTATCGCATCGGGCCGGCGCCCGCTGCGCAAAGCTATCTCGTCGCCGACGCGATCATCGCCGCGGCAAAAGCCTCCGGCGCGCAGGCGATCCATCCCGGCTACGGCTTTCTCTCGGAGAATGCGGCGTTCGCCGAAGCGTGCGCAGAAGCCGGCATCGTCTTCGTCGGCCCGCCGCCGGCGGCGATCCGCGCCATGGGCCTCAAGGATCGGGCGAAGAAGCTGATGGAGGAGGCCGGCGTGCCGGTGGTGCCCGGTTATCACGGCGACCTGCAGGACGAGCGGTTCCTGAAACAGAAAGCCTACGAGATCGGCTATCCGGTGATGGTCAAGGCCGTCGCCGGCGGCGGCGGCAAGGGCATGCGCCGCGTCGAGCGCCATGCCGATTTCGACGAAGCGCTTGCCTCGGCGCGGCGCGAGGCGGCATCCGCGTTCGGCGACGATCGCGTGCTGATCGAGAAATTCATCGCCGCGCCGCGCCACATCGAGATGCAGGTGTTCGCCGACACGCACGGCAACGCGATCCATCTCAACGAGCGCGACTGTTCGCTGCAGCGCCGGCATCAAAAAGTGATTGAGGAAGCGCCGGCGCCGGGCATGACGGCGCAGATGCGTGCGTCAATGGGCGCGGCCGCGGTCGCGGCGGCGAAGGCGGTCGGCTATGCCGGCGCGGGGACTATCGAGTTCATCGCCGACGGTGCGGGCGGGCTGAAGGCTGACGGCTTCTGGTTCATGGAAATGAACACGCGGCTTCAGGTCGAGCATCCGGTGACGGAAGCGGTCACCGGCCTCGATCTGGTCGAGTGGCAGTTCCGCATCGCCGCCGGCGAAACGCTGCCGTTGGCGCAGGACGCCGTGCCGCTCACCGGCCACGCGGTCGAGGCGCGCGTGTACGCGGAAGACCCGGAGCACGGGTTCCTGCCGTCGACCGGCAAACTCGCCGCGCTGTCGTTCCCGCGCGACGATGCGATCCGCGTCGATAGCGGCGTCGAGGCGGGCGGCGAGGTCAGCCCGTTCTACGATCCGATGATCGCCAAGATGATTGCACACGCGCCGACGCGCGCGGCCGCGCTGGCGCGGCTTGCCGATGCGCTCGATCGCACGGTGGCGGCCGGGCCGCGCACCAATATCTCGTTCCTCACGCATCTGCTGCGCGCCGATGCATTCCGCGCCGGGCAATTCGACACCGGCTTCATTGACCGCAATCTCGCGGCGCTCGGCGCGACGCCGCAGCCGCTCGACAAGGTCGCGGTGGCGTCGGCCGCCGCTGTGCTGCTCGATGGCGGCGCGCAACGGGCCGTATCATCGGCCTCGCCCTGGGATGTCGCCGATGCATTCCAGCTCTCCGGGCCGCGTCAGGTCTCCTGGCCGGTCGTCGCCGACGGCGAGAAACTGTCCGCCGTGGTCCGCTATGACGGCGACGGCCGTGCGTCGGTGTCGGTCGATGATGTCACGGGCGGCGGCGATGTCACGGTGCTGCGCGCACCGGAGGCCGCGATCGCCGTGCGCAAGGGCCGGCAGACCCGCGTCGCCTTGCCTGACTTTGCCGCCGGCGACAGCGACGACGGTGCGGGCGGCGGCGTCGTGCGCGCGCCGATGCACGGCAAGATGCTCGCCGTGCTGGTCGAGGCGGGAGCCTCCGTGACCAAAGGTCAGCGCGTCGCGATTATCGAAGCGATGAAGATGGAGCACACCTTGCTGGCGCCGTTCGACGGCGTGGTGCAGGACATCGCCGTCGCCGCGCAGACGCAGGTGCCGGAAGGCGCGCGCATCATGACCATCGAACCCATGATTGTTGAAGATGCGGCCGATCCGTCGGCGGCGCAGACTGCTTAGGATTTTTGGAATGCCGTTGCATCTCATCAAGCTGTCGGTCGGCGCGGAATCCGTGCGCGATCTCGAGGATTGGATCGAAAAGAAGGCGAAGGAGCGCGCGCGCCGCAAGCAGCCGCCCGAGCGCTCGCACACGACGCGGATGACGCCGAAGCGCGTCGATGAACTGCTCGATGGCGGTTCGATCTATTGGGTGATCAAGGGCGAAATCCTGTGCCGCGAGAAAATCCTCGGCGTCCGCCCGTTCCGCGACAAGGACGGCATCAATCGCTGCAAGCTCGTGCTCGATCCGAAATGCGTGCTGGTGGAGCCGCGTCCGTATCGCGCGTTCCAGGGCTGGCGCTACCTCGAGCCGAAGGACGCGCCGCGCGATCTGGGCAAGGCCGCGCCGGGCGCGGCGGCGATGCCGGAAAAGCTGCGGCGTGAATTGAGCGAACTGGGGCTGTTGTAGCGGAGCCCCTGAACCTGCGCCCCGTTTACAGGGAGGGTTGGCGCGCGTGCAACGCGAGCCGGGTGAGGGGCAAAGCCCGGAAGATAGTCTATCCATTCGTCATGGCCGAGCTTGTCCCGGCCATCCACGTCTTTGGTTCGATAGAAAAAGAAAGCAAGACGTGGATGCCCGCAATGAATGCGGGCATGGCGTGGAGATAGTGGAGCACGACTCCCATTCCGCCTCATCCTGAGGAGCCCTGCCGAGCGCACAGCGCGAGGCGGGGCGTCTCGAAGGATGCGGTGGTCACACTCCCGCCTCATGGTTCGAGACGCATCGCTGACGCAATGCCCTCACCATGAGGCTCTCAGAGAAACGCTACCGCCGCTTGATGTTGCTCAAACCGCCGAGCCGGCCGACCAGTGCATTGGCGCCGATTGCCAGCACGAACAGCACGATCAGCATCGCGTACATGCGCGGCATGTCGAACAAGGTGTAAGCCTGGATGATCAGATAGCCGATCCCCTTGTTCGACAGCTTGGTTTCCGCGAGCAGGGTGCCGATCAGGCCGACGCCGAGACCGAGCCGCACGCCGTTGATGATCGGATGGCGCATTGCCGGGACGTAAATCTTCGTCGCCATCTGCCAGGTCGTGGCGCGGAAGCTCTTGCCGACGCGGATCAGCACGCGGTCGATCTCGCGCATGCCGGCGGCGACCGACAGCGCGATCGGGAAGAACGCCGATAGCACGCCCATCGCGATCTTCGAGCCGGGACCGACGCCGAACCACATGATCAGGATCGGGAAGAAGATGATCTTTGGCGTGGGGCCGAGATAATAGAGATAGGATTCGAACGCTGCGGCGAGAAACCGGTTGCCGCCGAGCAGCAGTCCGACGATCAGACCGAGCACGCCGCCGATCGCCAGCGCGGCGAGGATTTCGCCGGCGGTGACGCCGAGGTGAAAATAATATTCGCCGCTCGACAACAGCGCGACGATTGCCTTGCCGATCGCGAACAGCGAGGGCACCACGTCGCGGTAGAGCCAGCCCGAGCGCGAGAGCAGCTCCCAGCCTGCCAGCACCGCGACGATGATGCCGATCCGCAGCAGCGTGACGCGGTTGGGCCGGCCGCGCACCGGCGCGCTCGCGGTCAGTGAGCCGGTCGCAGCCATCGTTCGATCCTTTCGAGCGACATGAAGAACACCACGCTGACGAGAATGACGAAGCAGATCGCCGCGTAGGTGCCAGCGAGGTCGTAACGTTCCGCGAGTTCGTTGATGAGCTGGCCGAGTCCGCCGAAATTGATCAGGAACTCGACGCCGACGATGTTGATCAAGGCGAAGATCAGCCCGAGCCGGATGCCGACGAAGATCGTCGGCAAGGCGGCTGGAAACAGGATCTTCCAGAAGCTCTGCATCGGCGTCAGGTTGAAGCTCTTGCCGACATTCACCAGCACGCGGCGTGTGTCGGACAGGCCTTCCAGCGTTTTCAGGATTACCGGCGGCAGCGCGGCGACGAAGCCGATCATGATGATGGTCCAGGCGCTGCGGCCGAAGATCACCAGGAAGAGAGGATACATCAAAACGACCGGCGCAGAGGCCGCGGCCGCAATCCACGTTTCGCAGGCTTGTTGCAACAGCTTGAAACGATGCAACAGCACGCCGCCGATCACGCCGAACACGGTGAGCATCACGCCGGCGGTCAGACACTCGGTGGCGGTCAGCAGGAAGCGGTGCAGGATATCTTCCTCGACGATCACCCGCTCGAAACTCATCGCGACTTCCGACGGCGGCGGGATGATGAAGCGGTTGACGAAGCCGAACTGAATCAGGGCTTCCATCACCAGCAGAAACACGACGAGGCAACCGATGCCGACCGCGAAAGCCAGTGCGTTCGGCCCGCGGGAGGCTTTGCTCATGACGCGCTGCCCCGGTTGCGGCTGGTCTCGTCGTCGGTCAGGCCGCGGCTCGCTTCTTCGCGCAGGTCGGCCCAGATTTGCGCGACGTAGCGGCCGAACGCTTCGCTGCCGACGATCTCCGAGGTGCGGGGGCGGGGCAGGTCGATCTCGACGATGCGTTTGGCCTTGCCCGGCCGGTAGGTCATCACCAGGATGCGGTCGGACATCTGCACCGCTTCGGTGATATTGTGGGTGATCAGCAGCGTCGTCTGCTGCAGCTCCTGCTGGATCTGCAGCACCTTGTCGCCAAGCAGCAGCCGCGTCTGCTCGTCGAGCGCGGCGAACGGTTCGTCCATCAGGAGAATCTTCGGCTCGGAGGCGAGCGTGCGGGCGAGCGACACGCGCTGGCGCATGCCGCCGGAGAGTTCGCCCGGATAGCGGCGCTCGAAACCTTGCAGTCCGACCATCTCGATGAAGTGCCGCGCGCGCTCCAACCGCTGCGCCTTCGGCATGCCGGTGAGTTCGAGCGGGAAGGCGACGTTGTCGATAACGGTGCGCCAGGGGAAGGTGGACTCTTCCTGAAACACCATGCCGATCGACGGATGCGGGCCGACGATGGTTTCGCCGGCAACCGAGACGCGGCCCTCATGCTCGGTGAGCAGGCCGCCGACGACATTGAACACTGTCGATTTGCCGCAGCCGGAGGGGCCGATGATCGACAGGAATTCGCCTTTGCGGACGGTCAGCGACACGTCCTCGACCGCGATGACCGGACCATCCGGGGTCTGGAACGCGACGTGGAGGTGGTCGACGTCGAGGATCGCCTCGCCCGGTTGTGGGGGCGAGGCGGAGCGCGGCGCGGTGGCGGAAGAAGCTGACATGTTCCCTCGGGCTTTTTTCGTTGGCCGTGATGGCTCGTTAGTCGCTGCTGCGGGCCATCACGGCGGTCGTCGCCGGCGAATATCCGGGTTCGACCCGGACGTCCACGACCGCGACTCCGCCATTCTCGACGGTCGCGATGGCCTTGGCAAAGATTTCTGCAAGCTGATCCGGCCGTTCCACCGGGCCGAAGCCCTGTGCGCCTTGGGCGCGGGCCATGCCGGCGATATCGATCGCCGGGTCGTCGATCCGCTGGCCGATCCAGCGGTTCTCCACCGGGCGGTCGCGCATGCGCGCCACGCGCTCCTGGTGCAATTCATCGTTGAAGAACGAGCGGTTGTTGGCGACCACCACGAGGAGGGGGATGTTGTAATGGACCGCGGTCCACAGCGCGGTGACCCCCATCAGGAAATCGCCGTCGCCGCACACCGCGACCGGCATGCGGCCGCTGCCGCGCAAAGCGAGCGCCGCGCCGACCGAGATGCCAGGTCCGCCGCCGACGCCGCCGCCGCCATCGGAGCCGAGGAAATCGAGCGGATGCCGGAACGGCCAACTCGCCCCGTTCCACGACAGCGAGACGTGGGTGAGGCTCGCGGGCCGTTCGCCGAGTGCCTTGCGCAGTTCGACCGCGAGATGATTGACGGTGAGGCCGTCGCCGAGGTCGAGCTTCATCGGTTGCGCGGCGGGGAGTGGCTTCGCTGGCGTTTTCGGCAAGGCATCCAGCAACGCGCTGACGGCCTGCTCCGGCTCGCAGGCGAGCATCAGGTCGACGGCGGGAAGCGCCTGATAGTCCATGCTCCAGCCGTTGTGGAGCTGGTGGTCGACGGACACCTGGATGATCTCGGCTTTCACGTCGCCCGCATGTTTCAGCGTGCCGGCAAGATCGAGCCAGTCGAGGCTCAGGATCACATCGGCCTGCCGCAGCGCTTCCGCCGCTTCCGGCACCGGCGCGATGGTGCCGGGCGCTCCGGCATGCAGGGGGTGATCGGTGGGGAACGACGCGGAAATCTTCAGGTCAGTGAGGACACGCGCGCCAAGCCGTTCAGCGAGTGTAATGCGCTCCTGCCACGCCGTTTCGCCGCGCGAGCAGCGGCCGGCGAGGATCACCGGATGCTTCGCGGCGGCGAGCCGTTCGGCCGCCTGTTTAAGGAGTGCAGCGGGCGCGGCCTGCGTCACCTCGGGCATGTAGCGTTGCGCCGAAGCGGTCAGAACCGGCGCGGCAAGCCGCGCTTCCTGCACCTCCGCATCGAGATTGACGTAGACTGGCCCGCGCGGCGCGGTGTTGGCGATCCAGGCGCCGCGCAGCAGCGCCTCGCGCGCGGCGGCGGGCGAGGCCGGCTGATCATCCCATTTGGTGTAGCCGCGCACCAGCGCGCCCTGATCGCGCGCGGTGTGAATCCAGTCGATCCAGGGGCGGCGCTTGACGGCATCAACCGGGCCGGTGGCGCCGAGCAGCAGCAACGGCATGCGGTCGCACCAGGCATTGAACACCGCCATGGTGCCGTGCATCAGCCCGACATTGGAATGCACGCACGCGGCCATCGCCTTGCCGGTGACCTTGGCATAGCCGTGCGCGATCGCGACCGCCGCTTCTTCATGCAGACACAGCAGCATCTGCGGCGCACTGTTGCCGAGATAATTGACGAGGCTGTCGTGCAGGCCGCGATAGCTCGCGCCGGGATTGAGCGCGATATAGGGAATGTCGAGCGCGCGCAGTGCGTCCGCAATCACGTCGCTGCCGAACTGCGGCGCGTTGATCCCGGCGGCGGTCGGTTGCTCGATGGGTTTGGGCGAGGTGGCGGCAGCAGACAACGGCGCTCTCCCGGATCGGCCGGCGGAGCGCCGGCGGGTGTCTTGGGCGTGTGTTTCGCCCGCGATCATAGACTTTGACATTTGATCGCTAAAGCCACTTAATGCGAAAGCTATTGTTGCATAAAATTTGACAATCAGGGCATGGACCGGTTCCGCACCATGGAGAGTTTCGTCCGCGTCGTGCGGGCGGGAAGCTTCACCATCGCCGGCAACCAGCTCGGTCTGTCGCGCGCGCTGGTGTCGCGGCATGTGGGCGATCTGGAACGCCGGCTCGGCGTGCGGCTGCTCAACCGTTCGACCCGCTCGGTCAATCTCACCGACGAGGGCCGCGACTATCTGGCGTTCTGCGAGAAAGTATTTGCCGATATCGAGCAGGGCGAGCGTCAGGTGGCGCGCGCACCGGAGGAGGCGACCGGCACGCTGCGGGTGGTCGCACCGAAATCGTTCGGCTCGCTGCATCTGGCCGATGCCGTGGTCGCGTTCGCGGTGGCGCAGCCGAAGCTCAATGTCTCGCTCAGTCTCGAGGACGTGTCGTTCCGCCGGCCTTATGAATTCGTCGAGCGGGGCCTCGACCTCGCGCTGCGCATCTCGTCGATGCGCACCTCGTCGCTGATCGAGGACGAGATCGCGATGCTCGACTGGGTCGTGTGCGCGTCGCCGGCTTATCTGGCGGAAGCGGGAAAGCCGTCGCGCCCGGAGCAGCTCGCGGCGCATCGCTGTCTGTTGCACTCCAACGTGATGCCGAACGACAGGCTGTGGCGGTTCGAGCCTGCCGGCGGGCGCCACGCGGGGCGGGGTGTCACCGTAAAGGTCAACGGCACGTTCGCGTCGAACAGCGCACTCGCGCTCCGCAAGGCGGCGCGCGCCGGACTCGGCATTGCGCTGGTGCCGCGCTACGTCATCGCTGACGATCTGGCGAGCGGGGAGATCGTGAAAGTGCTGCCCCGCTATCAGCCGCCGCGGCGGCCGCTGTTCGCGGTCTATCCGCGCGGCGCCAGCGTGCCGCGCCGGGTGCGGCTGTTCATCGATTTCCTGCGCGAGTGGATCGCCGGTCAGGACATCAACGACCGGCGCGCCTGAAACAGTGTGGGGAAGTCTCTCAGCGCATCTGACGAATGCGTGTAAGCACCTTGAGCCCGGCGTAGCCGTCGGCTGGCTCCATGCCGGCCTTCTGCTGGAACGCCTTGATCGCCTTCATCGTGTCGCTGCCAATGCGGCCGTCATTGCCTTGCGTGTCGAAGCCGAGCGCGGTGAGCTTGGTCTGCATCTCCTTGACTTCGTCGAGCGTCGGCGCGCGTTCGCCACCCGGAAACTGCTGGCGGAACGGCGGATCGCCACGCACCAGATCGCCGAGATGCAAGAGCGCGAGCGTGTAGTTCGACGACGGATTGTAGGAGCGCACCGCGAGGAAGTTTTGTCCGAGCAGGAAGGCGGGGCCGCCAGCCTGCGGCAGCCACAGCTTCACATGATGGCCGGGATGCTCGAACGCCTTGCCGTCGGCGCGGGTGATGCCGAGTGCCTGCCACTGCGCATAGGTGCGCCGCGTGCGGTTGTCCGCGAGCCGTGACGATGCGCCGTTGAGGCGCACCTCGCAGCCCCAGCTTTCGCCGCGACGATAATTCCCGCGCTCGACCAGGTAGCGGGCGGTGCCGGCGAAAGCGTCGCCCAGTTCGAACGGCGTGATCTTGCCGTCGCGGTTGTAGTCGACGCCGATCTTCAGCCAGACCTCCGGCATCCATTGGGTGTGACCCATGGCGCCGGCCCAGGAGCCGATCATCTGCTGCGGCGTCGACCAGCCGCGATCGACGATGGTCAGCGCGTTGAGCAGTTCGGCTTCCCAGTAGGCGCGGCGGCGCGGCTCGCCGTAAGCGAGCGCGGCGAGGGCAGGGATGACCGGGCGCATATATTTCGGATTGTCGATCACGTCGCCGAACGAGGATTCCATCCCCCACAGGCCGAGCATCACGTAGCGATCGACGCCGTAGTCGCGCTCGATGCGGCCGAGCAGCGCGGCGTGCTCCTTGGCGCGCTCCTTGCCGGTCATGATGCGGAAGCCGGAGCAGCGCCGGTTGATGTATTGCCACATCGACTCGGTGAATTCCGGTTGGCGGCGATATTGCTCGTAGACCGAAGTGTCGGGCTTCAGCCCGTTCATCACCCGGTTGTAGGTCGCCTCGGAAATCCCGCGCCGGACCGCGCGGTCGCGAAAGGTCTCGACCCACCGGCTGAACGCCGCGGTCTGCGCCGAGGCGCTGTGAGGCAGCGCGCCGGACAGCAGCGTCGTGGTCGCGCCGAGAAGCCAGCGGCGGCGGGTCAGCGAGCTTGTGAAGAAGGCCATGTGATTCATGCGCCGAGTTTATCGTCGCCCGCGCATGGTCGAAAGCGGGCCGGGAAGTTCCCGCCGGTCGTTTCGCCGCAATGGTTAGCGGTGGCGCTTGAGCTAACGATGCCGTTTGCCGCGTTTACCGCGCTTGGCGCGCGGCTTGTGCGCGGACTTGCCGCGGGCTTTCGGTTTGGCCGAAGCCTGCTGCTCGATCAGTTGCTCCGGCATGACCTGCGGCGGGACCGCCTGGCCGACGCTGTCGCGCGCGACCTCGGTGCCGCGCGCGCCGATCAGCCGCTCATAGGCGGCAACCAGCGTCATGTACGGATTGACCCAGACCCAGCCGTCGCGCGTGAACACCTGCGTGTCGAAATGCAGATGATAGCTGGTGCCGCGCTCGTGCTTGTAGAAATTGCCGACCTTGCCGATCACTTCGCCCTGCCGCACGCGCCGGCCGCTGACGATGTTGTCGGCGTCCATGTGGCGCGGGTCCATGTGCATGTAGCGGAACCGCACATTGTCGGTCTCGGTATTGGTGACGATGAATGCCGTTTCGTAAACGGTATAGAGCCGCGGGTTGCGTAGGATCATGCCGTCACGCACCGCGACGACATCGTGGAAATAAGGTTCGCACCGGTCGGCGCGGTCGTTCTTGAGCACGCAGTTCGCGGGGCGGATATCCTGGCCCTGATGGCCGATGCCGCCCGGACACTGGCCAACCTGCGTGTCGCGCGCCTCGCAGAAATTGTCGCGCCATGGATAGGAGAAGTTCTCCGGCGCGGATTCGTCGAACACCAGCGGCTTGTCGTTGCGCTTGCAGCGGTAGGGCGCGCCTTTGCGGTCCAACCGGCCGACGCGGCCGGTTTTGTAGCAATCGCCCCACGGGTTGAACGATTGCGATTTGGCGAAAGCGGGTGCCCGTGCCAGCGGAAACCGGATCTGCGCGTAGACGTGATCGTCGGCGCGGCCACCATTTCCTTTATAGCCCGAGTTGGCGATCAACTGGCCGGCCGGGAGATAGGTGAAATTCTGCGACACGGTCTGCGGCCGTGTCAGGTCCAGCGCCGGCGGCTTTGCCGAGGGTCCGGGTGTGCCGCCGGCAACCTGCAGGCTTTTGAGGAAGCGGCTGGCGATGGTGTCGGCGTCACGACACGACAGACGGCGCGGCGTCACGCGCCCGTCGAAGCACTGAATCGAGACCACATAAGGCACGCCGAACCGTTCAAAAGCATATCGAACGTGTGCTTCGCGCAGGATGCGTCGCAGGCCAGGAATGTCGTCGAAGCCCTTCGGCGTTGTGTCCGACTGCGCGATGTTCGGACCGTCGAGGTCGTAGACGAAAGCCGCGCCGGACATCTCGATCTCGACCGGGCGCGGATAGCGGATCGACAGCCCCGCGCCCTCCTTGAGGAAAAAGCTGGCGTGGTAGCCGGCCGGGCCGGGCAGGAAGAAATTGGACGGCCGGAAGCTGCCGACGGTGATCTCTGCCGCCGTATCCTTGGTGTCCTTGGCGTCTTGGGCCGGCGGATCGATCGGCAGCAGCACCGGCACAGTGCTTTTCGCGATATCCGGAAAACGGCGCGCCATCCGCGCATTGAGCCGTGCGAATACCTCGGCCGCGCTGGCGCCGTTGCGACCGGGGACGGCGCTCGCGGCGGCTTCCCAATCGACGGTGCTGACACTGGTCCGCGGCGGCAGCATCTCGCCCGCACGCGCCGCGGTCGCCGCCATCAGAACGACAGCGGCGAGCAGGGCGGTGGCGGCATAGCCGGATCGCATGCGGACCTCCGGCGCGTCAGGTACGGCCGGGCCAATCATGCGCCGGCCACGGTGGTGATCAATCCTTGGCGCGTTCGACGTAGGAGCCGTCGACCGTCATCACGACGATGCGGGTGCCGGTGACGATATGCTGCGGCACCATGGTGCGCACGCCGTTCGACAGGATCGCCGGCTTGAACGACCCCGAGGCGGTCTGGCCCTTCATCGCCGGTTCGGTCTCGACCACTTCGAGGGTGGCGCGCTGCGGAATTTCGATCGACACGGCGGAGCCTTCGTGGACCGAGAGCTTCACCATCATGCTTTCCTGCAGATACGCCTCGGCATCGCCGATCACGTCCGACTGCACGGTGAGTTGCTCGTAGTCTTCCGGGTTCATGAAGTGGAAGCCGTCGCCGTCCTTGTAGAGGAACTGATAGGTCCGTTCCTCGACATGCGCGCGCTCGACCTGATCGGTGGTCTTGTAGCGCTGCGAGGTCTTCACGCCGTCGCTGATCCGGCGCATATCGAGCTGCGTGACCGGAGTGCCCTTGCCGGGGTGGATGCTTTCGGCGGTCAGGACCACGTACAGCTTGCCGTCGAGATCGACGATATTGCCCTTGCGGAGCGAACTGGCGATGACTTTCACGGAACGATCCTTGAATAGCGGTTTGGCCAAAATGGCGCTGTCGGCGCGCAAAATACTGATAATGCGGCGGAAGGCCAGAGCGTCCGGGCAGTTTTTTGGCCCGCGAGAGGCCAAAAACCCGGCATGACCGATACCCCTTCGGACTGGTGGAACCCCGGCTTTCATGCCGATCGGAGGCCACTTTTGCGCACCCGCGGGCGGATCCGCGAGGCGATCCGGCAATGGCTGCTGGCGCGGGATTTCGCCGAGGTGGAGACGGCTGCGTTGCAGCGCTCGCCGGGGAACGAGACCCATCTCCACGCCTTCCGGACCGACCTGATTGATCCGGCGACCCGGCCGCATCCGTATTATCTGCGAACTTCGCCGGAATTCGCCTGCAAGAAGCTGCTGGCGGCCGGCGAGGAACGGATTTTCGAGTTCGCGCGGGTCTGGCGCAACCGCGAGCGTGGGCCGCTGCATCATCCGGAATTCACCATGCTGGAATGGTATCGGGCCGGGGCCGACACCTATCCGGTGCTGATGGACGACTGTGCCGCTCTGCTGGCCGAGACGGCGCGGGCGGCCGGCGTCACCCGGTTCACCTGGCGCGGCCGGACCTGCGATCCGTTCGCCACGCCCATACGGCTCGGCGTGCCCGAGGCCGTGTCCCGCTATGCCGGGATCGATCTGATGGCGACGCTCGACGGCACGGAGGGCAACGACGCCCGGCTGGCGGCGGCGGCCACGGCCGCCGGCATCGCGGTCGCGGCCGACGACCGCTGGGGCGATATCTTCAGCAAAATCCTGGTCGAGCGGATCGAGCCGCAACTCGGCCTCGGCGCGCCAGTAATCCTGTGCGACTACCCGCTGCCACTCGCGGCGCTGGCGCGTCCGCGCGCCGACGCGCCGCAACTGTCGGAGCGGTTCGAGCTTTACGTGTGCGGTGTCGAACTCGCCAATGCGTTCGGCGAACTAACCGACACGGCCGAGCAGCGCCGCCGTTTCGCCGCGGACATGGACGAGAAGGAGCGCGTCTATGGCGAGCGCTATCCGCTCGACGAGGATTTCCTGCGAGCGCTGGCGCAAATGCCGGCGGCGGCGGGGATCGCGCTCGGGTTCGACCGGCTGGTGCTGCTCGCGACCGGCGCGCCGCATATCGAGCAGGTGATGTGGACCCCGGTGGCCGAACCGTGAACAACGCGCCAAATCAAAGATTCGAGCGGACGGGATCGATGAGCGGCACGACGACCTTGCGTACGCCTGACGAGTTGATCGCGGCCGGCCTTGTCGCGCCGGACGCGGCGGCGGTGCAGGCGCGGATCGCCGCACGCTATGCCGTCGCCATTCCGCCGGCGCTGGCGGCGCTGATCGACCGCGACGACCCCGCCGATCCGATCGCGCGGCAGTTCGTGCCCAATGCGGCTGAACTCGATGTGCAGCCGCATGAACTCGTCGACCCGATCGGCGACGCCGCGCATATGCCGGTCGAGGGGATCGTGCATCGCTATCCGGACCGCGTGCTGCTCAAGCTGGTGCATGTCTGCGCGGTCTATTGCCGGTTCTGCTTCCGCCGCGAAATGGTCGGGCCGGGCAAGCCGAACGCTTTGTCGGCCGAGACGCTCGAGCGTGCGCTCGGTTACATCCGCGCGACGCCGGCGATCTGGGAGGTGATCCTCACCGGCGGCGATCCGCTGGTGATCTCGCCGCGCCGTCTGCGCGAGGTGATGACCGCGCTCGCGGCGATCCCGCATGTGAAGGTGGTGCGCATCCACACGCGGCTGCCGGTCGCCGATCCGGAGGCGATCACCGGCGCGATGGTGGAGGCATTACGAGCGGCGATGCCGCAGGTTGCCGTCTATGTCGGCCTGCATGCGAACCATCCGCGTGAACTGACCCCGCAAGCGCGCGCCGCCTGTGCGCGCTTCATCGACGCAGGCATTCCGATGGTCAGCCAGACGGTGCTGCTGCGCGGGGTGAACGACGACATGGAGACCATGGGCGCGCTATTGCGCGCGTTGGTCGAGACCCGGATCAAGCCGTACTACCTGCATCACGGCGATCTCGCGCCCGGTACCGCGCATCTGCGCACGACGATCGCCGAGGGGCAGGCGCTGATGCGCGCGCTGCGCGGACGGTTCTCAGGTCTGTGTCTGCCGGAATACGTGCTCGATCTGCCGGGCGGACACGGCAAGTCGCCGGTCGGACCGAGCTACGTGGTTGACGACAGCGGTTCGGAGATTGAGGACTATCGCGGCCGGCGCCACGTCTATCCCCCGGAAGCGCCATGAGGTTATCGGTGGATCGCGATCACGTCGTAGAGCGTGGCGGCGAGGGCAAGCGCGGCAAAGCCGAAGACGACGACGGTGAGGGCAGCATTGCCGACAAAGGTCGCATCGCGACGCAGATGGTCGGCGAGTTGCTTGTTGGTCATGGCGCGCTCCATCGGAAATTCATCGACAACGGAACGAACGAAGCGTAGCGCCGGTTCCTGCGCCCCGGCGCGTATTTTCTGCATAAAACCTTGATGATTCAGCAGGTTTGCATGGGAGCCATGCACCTGATCGACGCCCTGCCGGTGAAGAATGGCGCGCCCTAGCGGAATCGAACCGCTCTCTCCACCGTGAAAGGGTGGCGTCCTAACCGATAGACGAAGGGCGCGAGGCGGCCGGAGGTATAGAGGCGTTGGGCGGCGCTCGCAAGTCGCCCCCTCAGATCATCCTCGATTACCAGCGACCCGTGTTCGGCATCGATTGCCAGGGCTCCTGCGGCGGCTTGGCCGCACCTTTTTGCAACAATTCGATGGAATGACGGTCCGGCGAGCGGATGAAGGCCATCATCCCGTCGCGGGGCGGGCGGTTGATGGTGACCCCGGCCCGCATCAGCCGGTCGCAGGTGGCGTAGATGTCGTCCACCTCATAGGCGAGATGTCCGAAATAGCGGGCCTCGCCATAGTCCTCGCTGTCCCAGTTATAGGTGAGTTCCACCAGCGGGGCGCCGCGACCGCCGTCTGATTTCGCGTCATCGACCAGGCTGGTGTCCTCCGGCGCGGCGAGGAAGACGAGGGTGTAGCGGTTCTTCTCGTCGACCCGGCGGCTCGTCTCCTTGAGGCCAAGCTTGTTGCAATAGAAATCCAGTGCCGCGTCGAGATTGCGCACGCGCAGCATCGTGTGCAGATATCGCATCACCTCACTCCTTCTGCTGACCGGCCCCGCTGACGCGCGGCCAGTCCCGTCTCACACTGATCCTCCGGGTTCTTAACATGGTGACGACCGAACTCACGCGCACGATCGCCGACCTGCGGGAACTGATCGAGGACGCTCGGGTGATCGTGCCGTTCACCGGCGCGGGGATCTCGACCGAATGTGGCATTCCGGACTTCCGCTCGCCTGGCGGCATCTGGACCAAGAACCGCCCGATCCCGTTCGACGAATTTCTGGCGAGCCGGGAGAGCCGGGACGAATCCTGGCGCCGGCGGTTCGCCATCGACGCGAGCTTTGCCGCGGCGCGGCCGGGTCGCGGCCATCGCGCGCTGGCGAGCCTTTATCGTCGCGGTCAGGTTCCAGGTGTCATCACCCAGAACATCGACAATCTGCATCAGGCGTCCGGCATCGCCGCAGATGATGTTGTCGAGCTGCATGGCAACACCACCTATGCCACCTGTCTGGACTGCGGAAAACGCTACGAAATCGCGTGGATGAAGCAGTCGTTCGATCAGCAGGGGCGCGCCGCCGATTGCCTCGACTGCAGCGGCTATATCAAGACGGCAACCGTGTCGTTCGGGCAGGCAATGCCGGCACCCGCGATGCAGCGCGCGGAGGAACTGACGCGCGCCTGCGATCTGTTCATCGCCATTGGATCGTCGCTGGTGGTGTGGCCGGCGGCAGGTTTTCCGCTGATGGCAAAACGCAACGGCGCGGCGCTCGTGATCATCAATCGCGAGCCGACCGAATTCGACGAGATCGCTGACCTCACCGTGCAGCACGACATCGGCGAGGTGCTGGAGAGCTTCATTTCGGATTGATTCGTAAGGCGTTACGCGGTGGACAGATTTGTGCGCAAGCGCATTTTGTCCTTTGACGCATATCAGCCGATGTTATCTTGCATACACAGATTCGGAGCAGCGTCCTCAAGAGACGCCAGAACAACGGCAGCGTTAGGGCGCCATATTACGGCGCGCATGACGTCGGACGGGATTGAATCAAAAATGCCAGGCACACGCCTCGGTCTCGGCCCGGAAGTTGATCATCATCTTGATGACGAAGCCGGCGCGAGCATCATTGAAATCAGCGGCTCCATTAAATGGTTCGATGTCGCCAAGGGTTTCGGCTTCATCATCCCTGACAATGGACTGCCCGACGTCCTTCTTCATGTGACCTGTCTGCGCCGCGATGGCTTCCAGACGGCATATGAAGGCGCCCGCGTCGTCTGCGAGGTGTTGCAGCGGCCGCGCGGTCTGCAGGCCCTGCGGGTTGTCTCGATGGACGAGAGCACGGCGATCCACCCGGCGCAGATGCCGCCGCCGCGCACCCACGTCTCGGTGACGCCGACCAGCGGTCTCGAACGCGCCCAGGTCAAGTGGTTCAACCGGCTGCGGGGCTTCGGCTTCCTGACCCGCGGCGAGGGGACGCCGGACATCTTCGTCCATATGGAAACCTTGCGCCGCTACGGCCTCGCCGAACTGCGGCCCGGTCAGACGGTGCTGGTCCGTTTTGGGCCCGGACCCAAGGGGATGATGGCCGCCGAGGTCCGCCCGGATGGCGGGTCGCTCGGACCGGCGTCGCACTGACCACCCGGCGCTGACGCGATCTTGATGCGGACTTTGCTTGTTGCCGGGGCGCGGCTCGCGTATCCCGGCAGCATGCGTATCCTGACCATTCTCGCCTTCGCATTCGCCGCCGCGCTGCTCGGAACTGCCCCGGTCCCGGCCGCCGAATTCCAGACCCTCGAGATCGCCAGCCGCAACGGCGTCCACCCGTTCATGGTCGAGATCGCAACCACCGATCAGGAGCGGGCGCAAGGGCTGATGTACCGGAAGGAACTGCCCGAGGGGCGGGGCATGCTGTTCGACTTCAAACGTGATCAGGAAGTCGCGATGTGGATGAAGAACACCTATGTCTCGCTCGACATGATCTTCATCCGTGCCGACGGGCGGATCGCGCGGATCGCCGAACATACCGAGCCACTCTCGACCAAGATCGTGTCCTCCGGCGGGCCGGTGCGCGGCGTGCTCGAAGTGGTGGCGGGGACTGCCCGCAAGCTCGGCATCGCGCCGGGCGACCGGGTCGCCCATGCGATGTTCGAGCCGCGCTGAGGCGCGGCCACCCTTACAAGGTTGCTTGCCGGGTCTGGGCCGAGCGTGTATCGCAGCGCCATAGCCGCCTGTTGGCGATCGGAGCGTAGCGCAGTCTGGTAGCGCATCTGCTTTGGGAGCAGAGGGTCGCAGGTTCAAATCCTGCCGCTCCGACCAATCCCTGACGCGCTTTTATGCGCCTTGGCGCAATCGTTGAGCCAACCGGCGAACCGAGAAGACAAATAGCGCCGTGTCGGGGCGCCGCGCCGCGTACACCTTCTGGTTTCGGGTTTGACACCTGGCGGTTGCCGCCAAATTTATGCGGTGCGTCCGCTCCGCGGCGCTCCTTTATGCGGAACAGCGGGTACGCTTATCCCCAAATTCAAATCGCGCCTCGTTATAGCTGGACTCGAGCTTCTTTTGTGAAGTGCTTGATGTACTTCGGAGAAACTGTCCTGGCGCGACAGGATATCCAGTAACATCATAAGATATGATCTAGACTTGATATTACCTGCAAATTTGGGGAATATTTTCGCGCAAAGCTAAAAAGTTTATGAGTTAGTTATGCGTATATCTTACAGTTTTACCGTCACTCTGCAGGTTCCGGTGCGATCAGTTTGCGGCGCAAACCCTTAGTCGCCGCAAATGCCGACTGTTGTTCTCACTGCGAGTTTCGTCCGTTCTGCATCGTGCCCCGCCGATGCAAAGAAGCTCGACTTTTTTGATGGTGCGCAGCGCGGATTCCTGCTCGAGGTGCGCTGCTCGGGCGGCAAGACCTATTACCAGCGCTATTCCGACGCGCGCGGCCGCGCCCGACAATTCAAGATCGGGCCGGCCGATGTGCTCACGCTCGATCAGGCGCGGCGCAAGGCGCGACACATTCTCGCGCAGGCGGTGCTGGGAACCGATCCGCAGAAGCAGCGGCAGGAGGCGCGGGCCATCCCGCGGCTCGCGCAGTTCGCCCAGGATCGTTACTTGCCGTATGTCCAGACCTACAAGAATAGCTGGCAGACCGACGAGACCGTGCTGCGCGTGCATATCCTGCCGCGGCTCGGATCGCTGGCGCTCGATGAGGTCACGACCGACGCGATTTCCGATGTGATCGCCCGCATGCGGGAAAACGGATACGCCACCGGGACAATGAACCGGGTGATCGTGATCCTGCGCTACATGTTCAATCTGGCGCGCAAGTGGAAGGTGCCGGGCGTCGCCGACAATCCGGCGGCAGCCTTGAGCGCCGGTCCCGATGTTCAGCGCAATCGCTTTCTCAGCGAAATCGAAGTCGAGTGCCTGGTCGATGCGATCCGCAAGGATGAAAACCAGACTGCCGCGCGTGCGATCCTGTTGTTGCTGCTCACCGGCGCGCGGCGCAACGAGATCACCTTCGCGCGCTGGGATTATGTCGACTGGGACAACCGCACGCTGTTGGTGCCGCGCTCGAAATCCGGGCGTGCGCGCGTGATCGCGCTCAATCAGGCGGCGATCACGTTGTTGCAGGCAGCGCCGCGGCTACCCGGCAATCCGTATATCCTGCCGTCGCCGGTGAACGGCCGGCCGTCGCCGTCACTATTTTTCCCGTGGGATCGCATCCGCAAGCGGGCAGGACTTGCCGATGTGCGGTTGCACGACCTGCGTCATTCGTTCGCGAGTTTTCTCGTCAATCGCGGGGTGTCGCTCTATGTCGTGCAGGGTCTGCTCGGTCATCTGCATGCACGGACGACACAACGCTATGCGCATCTCACGCGCGAGACGCTGAGTGACGCCGCGGATCTCATGCAGGACGTGGTCACGGTGCCGCTGAAGGGCGGATTGCCGGATACAGCGGCATCAGCGAGTTCGAGCAATTAAATAAAAATTGAGGACTGCGGTTTAACCGTAACGGCGCTTCGCTTGCGAAGCGCCGTTTTTGTTTGTGGTTTTGCTGCGTTGAATAGCGCCTTCCGACGCTATACCGACCGACGGTTTGTGCGCTTTGCCGACGACGGCAGATAAAACCGGAAGCGAGTCAATGCCGTGAGAAACGGCGTGACCTACGCGGACCCGAAATCGCCGCACCGCGCGACGATGCCCCGTGGGCGAGCCGTTGAGGCGTCGCGGGAAAATTCCTGAGATCATTCAAAGCGTGTCGGCCGGCGGTTTTGCGAAACCGGTCCAGTACGTGAAGATTTGCTCTCTGTATGGCGCAGGCTTCTATTACATTCCCGGCACCGACATCTGCTTGAAGGTCGGCGGCTGGACCCGCTTTGAATATGCCTGGGGCTCGAACGGTTCGTTCGCCTGGGGTCCGTTCAACAACAACGCGCAGACCCGTGCGACGAACAACAGCGTGTTCCGCGCCCGTGGCTACATCACGGCCGACGCCCGCAGCCAGACGGCTTACGGCACCGTGCGCAGCTACATCGCGGTCGGCATCAGCGAGAACGATGTCGGTCTGAACACCGCTGCCAACACGTTCAGCGCCAACCGCGCGTTCATCCAGTGGGCCGGCTTCACCTTCGGCCGCGCCACGTCGTTCTTCGACTTCTACAACGTCCCGGCGACGTCGTACTGGGGCGCCTTCCCGGCCTCCGATATGGGCGATCCGGGCTGGATGGTTGCAGCCTACACCGCGCAGTTCGGTGGCGGCTTCTCGGCCTCGATCTCGGCTGAAGAGCGTCGCATGGCCAACCTGATCGGCGCGTCCAACGCGGCGACCGGTGTGGTTGGTGCGGGCTACGGCGGCTTCCAGTCGCCGGATTACGTCGCCAACCTGCGCATCGACCAGGCCTGGGGTTCTGCCCAGATCATGGGTGCGATGCACCAGGTTAACGGCCTGTACTACGGCGGCGCTGCTCCGGGCACCGGTCATCCGGGCGACAAGTGGGGCTACGCGGTCGGCGCGGGCATCAAGCTGAATGCTCCGATGATCGGCGTCGGCGACTACCTCCAGGCGCAGGTCAACTTCGCCGAGGGTGCGTCCCGTTACGTGTTCGCCACCCCGAACAGCAACTGGGGCTATGGCAACGGTACCGGCAATGTGGCGGCGTACGGCATCATGTCTGATGCGGTTTACGGCGGCACGATCGCGGCTGGTAACGCTTCCGGCGCCGAGCTGACCAAGACCTGGGGCTTCAACGCTGCTTACGAGCACTTCTGGAACCCGGCCTGGCGCACCTCGCTGTACGGCGGCTACGCGGCCGTCCGCTACAACGATCGTGGCAACGCCATGCTCTGCGTGCTGCAGGGTAACGGTGTCGGTGCTGGTACCACCGCTGTTGCCGGCGCTGGTTGCGACAACAACTGGTCGACCTGGTGGCTCGGTTCGCGCACCCAGTGGAACGTCACCAAGGACTTCTACATGGGCGTCGACGTGTTGTACTCCCAGCTGACCAGTGCTTCGAGCGGCCTCGTGGCTGTCCCGACGCGCAACGAAGACAACGTGGCGGTTCGCTTCCGCGTCCACCGCGACTTCATGCCCTGATCGTCTGATCTAAGGCATAAGAGTCCAAGAGAACCCCGGCGGGAAACCGCCGGGGTTTTTCTTTGCGTCGGTGTGAGAGACGATCCGGGAGCAGGGCGTCAGGCGGGGCACAAAGCTTAAGCGCTGGCGTCGCAGCGCCGGGCGAAGGCCGCGATCCGGGCGATCACGTCCGGCTCGCGCAGGAGCGGCGGGTGGCCCTGATCCGCGACCACGAGGGTGTCGAGATCGGGCCGGCGCCGGCGCATCTCGTTCACCGTCGCGGGCGAGAGAATGTCCGACAGTGCGCCGCGGATCACCATCAGCGGCTTGCCGCGCAGGGCATCGAATTCGTTCCATAGCGCCGGCAGCGGCGTGTCCGGCGTGAGGCCGTCCAGTCCGCGGGCGAGCGCGGGATCATAGGTCGGGATCAGACTGTCGCCATCGGGGCGGAAGCCGCGTTGCGCCGCCGCGTGCCAGTCGGCGTCGGTGAGGTTGGGGAATTGATCGGCGAACAGACGCTTCAGGGTCGCGGCTGCTTCGTCATAGCTTCGCGGTGCACCCATGTGGCCGACATAGGATTTGATCCGCAACAAACCAGCACGCTCGATCACCGGACCGATATCGTTGAACACCACGCCAGCGATCAACTCCGGCCGGATTGCCGCCAGCACCATGGCAATCAGTCCGCCGCGCGAGGTGCCGACGATGATCGCTGGCGCGGCGTCGAGCCCCTGCAGCACGCCGATCACATCGCCGGCCTCGACCGGCACCGTGTAGTTCGCCGGATTGGCGTCGTAGTCTGATTGTCCGCGGCCGCGATAGTCGAGCGCGAGGACACGCCGTGGCCGCTGCGGATCGGTGGCCAGCGCCTGTGCCAGCGGCGCGAAATCGGCGCCGGTGCGCGTCAGGCCGGGCAGGCACAGGATGGTCCGCGCATCCGGATGATCGCTGCCATAGCAGGCGACATGCAGGCGCAGTCCATCATGGGTGACGACAGTTTCGCTACGCGAAGGAGACGGCACGGACGGCGTATCAGGCGTGACCGTCACGCTCAGTTGGTCTCGCCGCCGCGCCGAATATCCGCATCGATCTGCAGCCGCGATCCGCCGCCGAACCGCACGCGATAGACTTGCAGGTTTTCCAAAATGCGCGGCACGTAGTTGCGCGTCTCGGAGATTGGAATCCGCTCCACCCAGTCAACCGGATCGACATTCGGGTCGCGCGGATCACCATAGGCCGCGACCCATTGTTTCACGCGGCCCTGACCGGCGTTATAGCCGGCAAAGGTCATGATGTAGGAGCCGCGATAGATGTTGATCAGGTTGCCGAGTTCGGCCGCGCCCATCTGCATATTGTAGATGGGATCCTTGAGCAGCCGCATCTTGTCGTAGACGACCTTGAACTTCTTGGCGATGTACTGGCCGGCAGCCGGCGTCACCTGCATGAAGCCCATGGCATTCGCCGGCGACACGACCTTCTGGTTGAAGTGGCTTTCCTGGCGCGCGATCGAATAGGTCACCGCCGGCTCAACCGCCGGACCGACATTGGTGTAGGAGGGAAGACCGACGGTCGGGAACGCATAATGCTCGAACGGCAGGCCGCGCCCATGCGCCGCTTTGCCCATCAGCACCAGCGCGCGGCCGTCCTTGTGCCGTTCGGCGAGCTCGCCGAGGGCGGCGAGACCGTTGGCGTCGGTGGCGCGGCCGCCGAGTTCGGCCATGATTGAGGCGACCAGATCCCGCTCGTCGAGCGAGTAGAGGATATCGACCGCGCGCACCACTTCCAGCCGGTTATTGGCCGCGCGTTCCTGTGCGCTGAACTGAGGCGCCGGGCGCAGGCCAACTTCCGGCAGGCCGAGCTTGGCGCGGGCGAGTTGACCGTAATAGGTCGCCGAATGCACCGCCGCCGCTTCATAAAAGGCGCGGGCCTGCGCTTTCTGGCCCATCGCTTCGGCGGCGCGGCCTTCCCAGTAGCCGGCGCGCGACAGCGCGTGCGGATTGTCGGTTCCGTCCGGAATCCGCGCGAAATGCTTGGCAGCTGTCACGGGATCGTTGAGGAAGCGGAGCGCCAGCCAGCCGCAGGTAAAATGCTGGTCGGCGCGGTAATTGCCGCGCGGCGGCGAGGGGACATTCACGGCGAGACGATAGGCGGTACGAGCGTCGCCGGCGTCAAGCACCTTGCGCACCAGCAGCCGCCGCTCCACCCACCATTGATCCGCGTCGTAGATCTGGTTGATGTCCGTCGGTGCATCGAGCATCAGCCGGGCGGCGGCCTCGGGTTCGTCCTTCTTGCGCAGATATTGCGAGCGGGCGAACAGGTAGCCGGGATCGTGCCGCGCCGCGCTCGGCACGGCTTCGAGTGCGGTTTTCGCATCGACGCCCCTTTTGCCGACGGCGATGCGAGCCTTGGCGATCAGCACGTCGTTGTGGCCGAGCCGTTGCGCGGCGCGCAGGCCGCCATCGCTGTCGCCGGCATAGAGGCGGAGATTCATCCGCGCGCGATGGTCGCCGGCGGTGAGGAGCGCACCGAACATGTCGAGCGCGCGGCTTTCGACCTCTCCCGACATTTCATCGTTGCGCCAGGCGTCGCGGACCAGCGCGGTCGCCCGCGCACGGTCGCCCTGCGCCAATACTGCGCGGGCGAGCACCAGCTTGCCCTTGCCGCTGGTTGGCTCACGATCGGCGAAGAATGCGCGGACCGTGGCGTCGTCACGCTTGTCGTCCCACAGCGCGTTTTCCGCGCGGCGGGTCAAGAGCGGAATATGGGGCCAGCTTGGATTGTCGGCGACGAAGGCTTCGAACCGCTCGAAGCTCGGATTGGTACGGTCGCTGCGGAGATAGAGATATTCGGCGAGCTTGCGCGCGACCGGATCGAGAATCCCGTTCATGGTCGAGAGCGCATCGGCATCCTTGCCCTTGCGGGCATACTCCAGGACGCGGCGAACGGCGGAGACGTCGGAATCCGACGTGGTCGCGGTGGCGCTTGCAGCGAATTTCACGCTGGCCTGCCGGAACGCGCGCGGCAGGAGCGGGCGCTGCAACTGCGCCGGCGTGCCGACCGCGGCATAAGCCTCAAGGCCACGCTGCTTGGCGGACCGCTGCTCCGCCGCGGATTGGGGCGCGTGCAGTGTGAGCGGCGCATTCGGGATGGCAGCCGGACGGGGGCGCGGCACCGGGACCGATCCCTTGAGCGGCGCCGCAAACGCCGCGCCCGTCGCGCCGATGAGTGCGACAGTTCCCAGGAAGCCGATCGTTTTCAGTGCGTTACCGCTAGTCACCCCGTGATGCCCCGTTCGCGCCAGATCATAGCCGGATTCGGTCCGGCTCGTGGCTACCTTGACCGACAACACTAACGACTTGGTTACCTTGGGCAGTTGCCGGCAGCCCGAAGCGCCCATAGCCCGAATCCGCGGCGAAAACGCGGCAACTTCCGGGCGGACGGCTCTCCTCACGAGTTCCGTGAGGTTTGGTTACTCCCATCAAACCCATTGATCCCTTTCATCAAAGGCCGCTTACCGGTATTGATGCCGAAGGGCCGGGCAATGTCCCGTCCGGCCACAGCGAAGGAACGCAGGAACGCAGCTATGTCCGGCCCATCGACCAGTGCCACCGCCAAGAATGCGAAGTCCAATTTCCGGGGGTCATTTACCGCGCTGGTGACGCCGTTCAAAAACGGTGCGCTCGACGAGCGCGCGTTCCGCGACCTGGTGGATTGGCAGATCGCCGAGGGAACCAATGGCCTGGTGCCAGTGGGAACCACGGGCGAGAGCCCGACGCTCTCCCACGATGAGCACCGCAAGGTCGTCGAATGGTGCATCGACCAGGCCAAGCGCCGCGTTCCGGTGATCGCCGGCGCTGGCTCGAACTCGACCGAGGAGGCGATCGAACTGTCGCGCCATGCCGAGCAGGCCGGTGCCGACGGCGTGCTGATCGTCACGCCCTATTACAACAAGCCGACCCAGGAAGGAATGTATCGCCACTTCAAGGCGATCAACGACGCCATCAACATCCCGATCATCATCTACAATATTCCGGGACGTTCGGTGGTCGATATGTCGGTCGATACCATGGCGCGGCTCTTTGAACTCAAGAACATTACCGGGGTGAAAGATGCGACCGCCAATGTGCTGCGCGTGTCGCAGCAGCGTGCGGCGATGGGGCCGGGCTTCAACCAGCTCTCCGGCGAAGACGGCACCGCGCTCGGCTTCATGGCGCATGGTGGCCATGGCTGCATTTCGGTAACGTCGAATGTTGCGCCGCGGCTGTGCTCGGAATTTCAGAGTGCCTGCCTGCGTGGCGATTACGCGGCAGCGATGCAGTTGCAGGACAAGCTGCTGCCGCTGCATCAACATCTCTTCATCGAGACCAATCCGTCGCCCGCCAAGTACGCGCTGTCGCTGCTTGGCAAGTGCAGCGACGATGTGCGGCTGCCGATGGTCCCGCTTGCGGAATCATCGAAGGCGGCGGTCCGTGGTGCGATGGTGCACGCCGGGCTGATCAACTGAGGGGACTGAGGAAGACTGCACATGCTCGATGAATTCAAAAAATTTGCGCTGCGTGGCAACGTTGTCGACCTCGCGGTCGGTGTGATCATCGGTGCTGCATTCGGCGCGATCGTCAACTCTCTGGTTGCCGATGTGATCATGCCAGTCATCGGCGCGATCACCGGTGGTCTCGATTTCTCCAACTACTTCATCGCACTGTCGAAGAACGTCACCGCCACCTCGCTGGTTGAGGCGAAGAAGCAGGGCGCGGTGTTGGCCTGGGGCAGCTTCCTCACGTTGGTGATCAATTTCGCGATCATCGCCTGGGTGCTGTTCATGATCATCCGTGGCATGAACAAGATGCTGAAGAAGGAAAAGGCGGAAGAGCCGCCGCCCGCCCCCTCGAAAGAGGAAGTGCTGCTCACCGAAATCCGCGACATCCTGAAAGCAAAGTAAGCGAGACATCGCCGGCGCGCGCATGCGAGCGCGCGCCGGCTTTTTATTCATGGCCAGTTCACCCTCCAAAGCGCCAAAACCGAAGGTCATTGCCGATAACCGCAAGGCCCGGTTCAACTATGCGATCGGCGACGTGGTGGAGGCGGGGATTGCCCTGACCGGCAGCGAAGTGAAGTCGATGCGCTCCGGCAAGGCGACGATTTCCGAATCCTATGCCGACGCCCGCGGCGGCGAAATCTGGTTGGTGAATGCCAATATCCCGGAATATCTCCAGGCCGGCCGGTTCAACCATGCGCCGAAGCGGCCGCGCAAACTGCTGCTGCATGCGCGCCAGATCAGCAAGCTGATCGGCGCGATCGAGCGCGACGGCATGACCATCGTGCCGCTGAAGCTCTATTTCAACGACAAGGGCCGCGCCAAGGTCGAGATCGCGCTCGCCAAAGGCAAGAAAGCCTACGACAAGCGCGCGACCGAGAAGAAGCGGAGCTGGGACCGCGAGCGCGGCCGGCTGATGCGCGACCGCGGCTAATTGCGGTTTCTGAAGCTGCTGCTAACCCAGGTCGCCGGCGATCGCCTGCGCAGCATCGACGACATGCGGCGCGAATTCGCGCAGCTTCGCCGGCGTGACGCGCGCCGATAATCCCGAGACGCCGACGGCGGCAACAGCCAGATGTTCCTGCGCGAGAATGGGGGCGGCGATGCCGGACACCGCCTCGTGCCACTCGCCGCGGGTGGTGGCGAAGCCGTTCCTGCGGATGGTCTGCAATTCGCGCTCGAGCCTGGCCGGCTCGACAATGGTGCGCGCGGTGAAGCGGCGCAGCGACGCCGCGATCCGCTGCCGTGTCTCGTTGTTGGCGAACGCCAGCAGGGCCTTGCCCGTGGCGCTGCAATGCGCCGGCCCGCCGCCGCCGAGCCGCGAATAGGCGGCGACGGGATGCGGGCTGTCGATCTTTTCGAGATAAGTGACTTCGCCGTTTTCGAGAACCGACAGATGCACTGTCTCGCCGGTGCGTTCCGAAAGCTTGCGCAGATGCGGGCGGGCGATCCCGCGAATATCCATCTGCTCGGAGATGCGGCTGCCGAGCTTCCACGTCTTCAGTGTGGCGCGATAGCGTCCGTCGCTGTCCTGTCGCGCGTAGCCGCAATGGATCAGCGTCTTGAGCGCGCGATGCGCATTGCTTTTGATCAGACCGGCCGCAGTGGCGACCTCTGCGAGTGCCATCGCGTCCCGGCCGGAAACCAGTGTCTCCAGCACATGAAGTCCCTTGATCAGTGTCGTGTCCATCGGCCGCCTCGGACAAATCCGTTCCACAGAGCCGGTTGACAGCGCAATGGCGCCGTCGTTACCGTCAGTAATAATAGAAATACATTCTGAATAATAGAATGTAAAATGCCGTCCTCACCCAGACGGCGAGGGAGACGGGCAAGGGAGACAAGGATGGCGGGTTCGAGACAGCGTGGGGCTGCCGCGCGGGGCGCGAAACAAGCAGGGGCACGCGGCAAAGGCCCGCTGTCGGCGCTGCGGCTGAAAGCGCCGGCCAGGGTCGCGGCAAAGGTCAGGGCGTTGCAGGACGACTCGCAGCGCCGCCTCGGCTTCGTCCGCAATTTCCTCCAGCTTCCGATTGAGGCCGACCGGCTGACCCTTCTGCAAGGCTATCTCGACCGGTTGATGCGTAGCGACGACGCGGCGCTGCCGCCGCAGGAGCGCGAATTGCTCGCTTTGGTGGTCAGCGTCGAAAACCGGTGCGACGTCTGCGTGATGTCGCATGCGGTTGCGTTGCAGCGGCACGGCCTCGATAAATCGCTGGTCGACACGCTGACCATCAACTGGCGCAGCGCCGCGCTCACCAGACGGCAGCGGGCGCTTGCGGAATTCGCGTGGCGGCTGACGGCGCGCCCGACCGAAGCGGACGAAAGCTATCTCGATCTGTTGCGCCGTGCCGGATTGCGCGAGGAGCAGATCCTCGAGGCAGCGCAGATCGTCGCGATCTACAACGCCAACAATCGCTTCAACACGGTGATCGGTCTCAAGGTCAATCCGGAGGCGCATGCGGCGTTCCGCAAAGCCTGAGATCGATCGGCATCGCATTCACTGACAGGGAGAGACGTCATGGCGAAAATTCGGCATATCGCGATCGCGGTCGAGGACGTGAAGGCAACGGCGGAGTTCTACAAGAAGGCGTTCGATCTCGAAGAGGTCAATGTGTTCCCGAACAGCATTCTGCTGTCGGACGGCACGGTGAGCCTCGCGATCCTCGACGTGAACCGCAACAAGAATGCGCCGAACGCGCAGGTCGGCCTGCATCACATCGGTTTCCAGATCAAGGATATCGATGAAGCGAGCAAGCAGGTCGAAGCCTGTGGCGGCAAATTCCTTGGCTCGATCGTTGACAGCCGCGCGGCGAGCGGCGGCAAGACCGAGCGTAAATATTACGACCCGAACGGCATTCGTCTCGACGTTTCGAACGAAGATCACGCGCGCAACGTCTGGCGCATTCCGGTCTGACACCAAAAAAAGCACGGCCATCGGAATGGCCGGCATGGCAGAGGGAGGATCAACACAATGTGGCGTATCATCGGACTCGTGCTGGCGCTGATCGCGCCGGGACTCATGTCGCAGGCGTCGGCGTCGGATGATTATCCGTCGAAGCCGGTCCGGATCATCGTGCCGTATGCGGCCGGCGGCCCGGCCGACATTCTCGCCCGCCTGATTGGGCAGAAGATGTCGGACGATCTGGGCCAGCAATTCATCGTCGACAACCGTCCGGGCGCGGGCGGCTCGATCGGCGCGACGCAGGTGGCGCGCTCTCCGGCGGATGGCTACACGCTGCTGGTGGCTCCGGTCGGCGTCATCGCCATCAATCCGTGGATCTACGCCAATCTGTCCTACGATCCGCTGCGCGATTTCGAGCCGGTGACGCTGCTCGCGAAGTCGCCGTTCGTGCTGGCGGTCAATCCGGCCTTGCCGATCAAGACGCTGGCCGATTTCGTCGCCTATGCGAAGAAGAATCCCGGCCATGTGAAAGTCGCCAATCCCGGCACCGGGACCGGCCAGCATTTGACCTCGGTTTATTTTGCGGCGGAAGCCGGGATTGAAACGGTGCAGGTGCCATATCGCGGCAGCGCGCCGGGCACCAATGATCTGCTCGCTGGCACGGTTGATGCGCAGTTCGATCTCGCGCCGTTGTTGCCACATATCGCCGCCGGCAAGCTCAGGGCCATCGCGGTAACGGCCGACCACCGGCTGCCATCGCTGCCGAATGTGCCGACCATCGCCGAATCCGGTTTCCCGAAATTCGAGATGGAGGCCTGGAATAGCCTGGTCGCGCCGGCCGGTACGCCGAAGGCGATCGTCGACAAGCTGCAACAGGCGGTCGCCAAAGCGGTGAGCGATCCGTCCGTGCGCGGCAAGCTGACCGGGCAGGGCTATGAGCCGGGCGGCGGCAAGGCCGAGGCGACACGTACCTTCTTCAAGGCCGAACTCGACAAATACAAACCGGTCGTGAAAGCTGCCAACGTTCCCGTGAACTGAACGCGCTCTGCCGACACGTCCGTCGCGCATCGCGCGGCGGACGTGAGGCAAACCATGAACGACATCGCGACCGACCCGAACCGCTTGCCGGAGGATCTGCCGGTACCCATCGATGATGGCGCGGCGGATCATCTCACTGGCGCGCGGGTGGCGGCGGTGACGCTCGCCGCGACCGACGGCACGCCGGTCGATCTTTCGGCGCTGCCGGGCCGCACCGTGGTCTATCTCTATCCTCGCACCGGCGTTCCCGGCGTCCCGAATCCAACCGGCTGGGACGCGATCCCCGGCGCGCGGGGCTGCACGCCGCAGTCCTGCGGCTTCCGCGACCATCATGCCGAACTGCGCCAACTCGGCGTACGATATCTATTCGGCCTGTCGACCCAGGACACTGCTTATCAGCGTGAGGCGGCGCAGCGTTTGCACCTGCCGTTCGCGCTGTTGTCGGACGAGCATTTGGTGCTGACGAAAGCGATGCGGCCGCCGACCTTCGTGGCCGACGGCATGACGCTGATGCGCCGCATGGCGCTCGTCATTGACGATGGCGTGGTCAGCAAGGTGTTCTATCCGGTGTTTCCGCCGGACCGGAACGCGGGCGAGGTGATCGCCTGGCTCAAGGCGCATCCGCGCCGCTGATGAAACCGGTCAACCGTCGAGGAAATCGCGCACCGACTTGAACACCGCGCGAAACATCTTCGGCGTCAGCACGCCGGTATTGGTGTTGTAGCGCGAGCAGTGATAGCTCGAGAACACCGCGACCTTGCCGATCTCGGCGCGCCCGCCATGGGTGAATGGCGCGGCCTTGCGCGCGGCGCCGAGCGCCAGCACCGTGCTCTCGTGGCCGATGCGGCCGAGCGTGACGATGGCGCGCAGCTTTTTCATTTCGGCGATGGTCGGCGTCAGGAACTCGCGGCAGGTCTTGATCTCGGCGGTGGTCGGCTTGTTCTCCGGCGGCACGCAGCGCACCGCATTGGTAATGCGGGCATCGACCAGCTTGAGGCCATCGTCCGGCCGCTCGTCATAGACGCCGGTGGCGAAGCCGTATTCGATCAGCGTCGCGTAAAGAAGATCGCCGGCCCAGTCTCCCGTGAACGGCCGGCCGGTACGGTTCGCGCCTTGGAGGCCGGGCGCCAGCCCAACGATCAGCAGCTGCGCGTCGCGTGATCCAAACGAGGCGACCGGCGCGTTGTGCCAGTCCGGCTGGCGCGCACGCCATTGCTCCCGGAAAGCGACCAGGCGCGGGCAGCGCGGACAGTCCGGACCCGGTTTTCCGCTGAGGCGAGAAGGCGACGGCACGATGGAAAGACTATCAGTCCTCGTAGTCGTCGTCAGCGGTCGGGGCCGTGCTGCGCTGGGTCGGCCGCTGCAGGAATTGGGGGGTGTGCTGGCGTGGATCGCGGCTGCCTTCGCGCGGCGGCGGACGGTCGCCGGGATCGCGGCCGATCTTGCCCTGCAGTTCAACGATATCGAGGAAGATGTCGCACTGCCGGCGCAACTCGTCGGCAATCATCGGCGGCTGGGTCGAGATCGAGGAGACTACCGTGACGCGCACGCCGTGCCGCTGCACCGCCTCGACCAGCGAGCGGAAGTCGCCGTCGCCGGAGAACAGCACCATGTGGTCGATCTTGGGGGCGAGCTCCATGGCGTCGACCGCCAGCTCGATGTCCATATTGCCCTTGATCTTGCGGCGGCCGGTCTGGTCGACGAATTCCTTGGTCGCCTTGGTGACGACGCTATAGCCATTGTAGTCGAGCCAGTCGATCAACGGGCGGATCGAGGAGTATTCCTGATCCTCGATCACCGTCGTGTAATAGAACGCGCGCAGCAGATAGCCGCGCGACTGGAATTCCCGCAGCAGGCGCTTGTAGTCGATATCGAACCCGACCGCCTTGGCTGTCGCGTAAAGATTGGCGCCATCAATAAACAAAGCGATTTTTTCGCCGGGAACTGTCATCGATCGTCTCTTTCGTCGGTTGGGCGGGCAATGGAATGTGCGGCGCGGACGCGCCGTGAGCTCGCTGGGGTGTGGTCGGTGCCGGCGGTTCGTTCAAAACGAACGATCCCGCGTGGCGGAAGAAGCAATGGTCCTTGGCCAATGATCGTCGGCAATGCGTCTGCGAGGATGCCGCCCCCGGATCCTCGAAACCATGCGATATCAGAGGGTTGGCGGCAGGAAAACCGAGCATCGGTTGCAGGGGGAGGGAATTTCGCCCTTGCACTTTGCCGGGGGTGGGGATACGTAACGCCAAAATCCACGCAAATCGTCCCATTCAGGAGCACCCGAGCCGATGGCCCGTGTCACCGTCGAAGACTGCATCGACAAGGTCGAAAACCGTTTCGACCTCGTGCTGCTCGCCAGCCACCGCGCCCGCATGATTTCGTCGGGGTCGCAGATCACTCTCGACCGCGATAACGACAAAAATCCGGTCGTCTCGCTGCGCGAGATCGCGGAAAAGACGGTTTCCCCGGAAGATCTCAAGGAAGACCTGATCCATTCGCTGCAAAAGTATGTCGAGGTCGACGAGCCGGAACCCGACGTGCCGCTGGTTGGCGCCGCCCCCGGATCGAGCGTCGATTCGGACGATACCGAGGTCACGGTCGACCGCATGACCGAAGAGGAACTTCTCAAGGGTCTCGAGGGCCTCGCGCCCCCGGAAGAGCAGCCCGAAGAGGAAGAATAAAGCGGAAGAATAAGGTTCCGGTGCCCTCCGGGCGCCGCGATGGATACCAAGGCCCGGCCAATGAGCCGGGCCTTTTTCATGGTCGGGTTACCGCGCTGCCGGAACGGCCTTGTTTGACGGGTAAACCGTTGTGATATCGTCTTTTTGATCCGCCCGGACATGACTCGCCGGGCGGCAAGGGTATCGTATGAGCACGCTTGAGACCGATCTTGGCCGTTCGACGGCTCCCGGTTCCTCCGGGGGACGGCCGGTCGCGGGCGGGGAGGCACGGTCGCCGGTTGCGCCGGCCGAGCGGCGGCCGAAGCTGATGCGGCAGACGGATCTGATCGACCGGGTCAGCCGCTATAATCCCGATACCGACGAGGCGTTGCTCAATCGAGCCTATGTCTACGCCATGAAGGCCCATGGTGAGCAGAAACGCGCCTCGGGCGATCCATACTTCTCGCATCCGCTGCAGGTCGCGGCGATCCTCACCGACCTCAAGCTCGACGATGCGACCATCGCGGCGGCGCTGCTGCACGACACGATCGAGGATACCGCGACGACCCGCGCGGAGATCGACGAACTGTTCGGCGCCGAGATCGGCATGCTGGTCGAGGGGCTGACCAAGCTCAAGAAACTCGACCTTGTCACCAAGGAAGCCAAGCAGGCGGAAAACCTGCGCAAGCTGCTGCTGGCGATCGCCGCAGACGTGCGCGTGCTGCTCGTCAAGCTCGCCGACCGGCTGCACAATATGCGCACGCTGCAATATATGCGGCCTGAAGCGCGTATCCGCGTCGCGCAGGAAACTCTCGACATCTATGCGCCGCTCGCCGGTCGCATGGGCATGCACGAGATGCGCGAAGAACTTGAAGAGCTTGCGTTCCGCGAGATCAATCCGGAAGGCTACGCGGTGGTCAGCGAGCGGCTCAATGCGCTCGCCGGTCGACAGCAGCACCTGATCGCGGAGATTGAAGATCAGCTTGCCCACAAGCTCGCCGATCGCGGCATTGCCGCCAAAGTCACCGGACGGCGCAAGCGCGCCTATTCGGTATGGCGCAAGATGGAGCGCAAATCGATCGGCTTCGAGCAACTGTCCGACATCTTCGGCTTCCGCGTGCTGGTGAAGACGATCGACGAGGTCTATGCGGCGCTCGGCATCGTCCACACCACCTGGCCGGTGGTGCCGACGCGGTTCAAGGATTACATCTCGACGCCGAAGGGTAACGATTATCGCTCGATCCACACCACGGTGATCGGCCCCGGCAAGCAGCGCGTCGAACTGCAGATCCGCACCTTCGAGATGCACGAGATCGCCGAATACGGCATCGCCGCGCACGCGCTTTACAAGGACCAGCTCGGCTCGCCGACTGAACTGCTGGCGCGCGAGTCGCGCGCCTATGCCTGGCTGCGGCATACCGTCGAGATGCTGTCGGAAGGCTCGAACCCGGAAGAGTTCCTCGAACACACCAAGCTCGAACTGTTCCAGGACCAGGTGTTCTGCTTCACGCCGAAGGGCGCGCTGATCGCGCTGCCGCGTGGCGCGACGCCGATCGATTTCGCCTATGCGGTGCACACCGATATCGGCAACACCGCGGTCGGCTCCAAGATCAACGGCAAGATCGCGCCGCTCGTCTCCGAATTGGGCAACGGCGATGAGGTGGAGATTATCACCTCGAAAACGCAGACCACGCCGCCGGCGGCGTGGGAATCGCTGGTCGTCACCGGCAAGGCGCGCGCCGCGATCCGCCGCGCGACCCGCGTCGCCGTGCGCAGCCAGTATGCCGGCCTCGGCCGCCGCATCGTCGAGCGCCTTTTCCAGCGCGCCGGTCTCGCTTACGTCGAGGATAAGCTCACCACGGCGCTGCCGCGACTCGCGCGCGCGTCGGTGGAGGACGTGATGTCGGCGGTCGGCCGCAGCGAGTTGAAAGCGTCCGACGTCGCGCGCGCGATGTACCCCGATTTCAAGGAAGAACTGGCCGCGGCGCGCGCCAAGAAAAAGGCCGAGAGCAGCGCCAGCCGCTGGTTCAATCTCAAGCGGTTCAAACCGACGCGCGGCGCCGCGCCGGACCCGATCGGTCCGCCGGCGATCCCGATCCGCGGCATCAATTCCGATCTGCCGGTGCGGTTCGCGCCGAACGGCGGCGCGGTGCCGGGTGATCGCATCGTCGGCATCCTCAATCCGGGCGAGGGGATCACGATCTATCCGATCCACTCGCCGTCACTCAGCGAATATGAGGATGTGCCGGAGCGATGGCTCGATGTGCGCTGGGACGATGACGGTCCGCCGCAACGCTTCCCGGCGCAGCTTGCGGTGCAGTCGGCGAACACGCCTGGCTCGCTGGCGCAGATCACCCAAGTGATCGCCGAGAACGACGGCAACATCGATAACATCCGCATGGCGCGCCGCGCGCCGGACTTCACCGACATGACCATCGACCTCTCAGTTTATGACCTCAAGCACCTCACCGCAATCATCGCGCAACTGCGCGCCAAGCCGGTCGTCGCCAAAGTCGAACGGGTGAACGGCTGATCCCAATGAAGCTGAAGTCATGACAGGGCATGCCGTTCCGAGGCTCGGCGTCAACGTCGATCACGTCGCCACGATCCGCAACGCGCGTGGCGGCCGTCTGCCCGATCCGGTGCGCGCGGCGAATCTCGCCATTGCCGCCGGGGCTGACGGCATCACCGCGCATCTGCGCGAGGACCGCCGCCATATCCGCGACGACGACATGGCGCGGCTCAAGGCCGAGATCGACAAGCCACTGAATTTCGAAATGGCGGCGACGCGGGAGATGGTGGCGATCGCGTTGCGCACCGCGCCGCATGCGTCTTGTATCGTGCCGGAGCGGCGCGAGGAACGCACCACCGAGGGCGGACTCGATGCCGCCGGTCAGCGCGCGCAGCTTGCGCCGATGATCGACGAGTTGCGCGGCGCCGGCATCCGCGTCTCGCTGTTCATCGCCGCCGATCCGGCGCAGATCGAAGCTGCGGCGTCTCTGCGCGCGCCGGTGATCGAGTTGCACACCGGTGCGTGGTGCGACGCGATCGCGGACGGTCATGCGGATCGCGCCGCCGCGGAATGGTCGCGGATCGTCGCGGGCACCGCGCTCGGCGCGAAACTTGGGCTTGAGGTGCATGCCGGGCATGGTCTTGCGTTTGACACCGCCGAACGGATCGCGGCGCTGCCGGCCATCGCCGAACTGAACATCGGTCATTTCCTGATCGGCGAGGCGGTATTCGACGGCCTTCCCAGCGCGATCGGGTTGATGAAGGACGCCATCGCGCGGGGCCGTAAAGCGGCGAGGCTGGCATGATCCTCGGCCTCGGCTCGGACATCACCGACGTCCGGCGCATCGCCGAGGTGCTGGAGCGCCACGGCGACCGTTTCCTGCAACGCGTCTACACCGAGGTGGAGCGCGCCAAGGCCGAGCGCCGTAAAAATCGGGTCGAGACCTATGCCAAGCGGTTTGCGGCCAAGGAAGCCTGCGCCAAGGCGCTCGGCACCGGCATCCGCAACGGCGTCTGGTGGCGGGACATGGGGGTCGTCAACCTGCCGTCCGGCCGTCCCACCATGAAGCTCACCGGCGGCGCCTTGCGCCGCCTCGAAGCGATGACGCCGCCCGGCCATGTGGCGCGGATCGACCTCACCATCGCCGACGAAGGTCCGATGGCGCAAGCGTTCGTCATCATTTCCGCCGAGCCAGCCGGGGTCGCCCCGGACGCCATCCCGAGACCGTGAAACCGCCACGAAAAGACACCAAGCCTGCGGGGCAGCATTGTGATGGCGGTTCATTGCGCGGTGTTCCGGCACCGGATAAAAGGTCGCGGGGCGCCGATTTCCCATATGAGAGAGTGAGATGAGCGTGACATCCGGTTCCAAACGGAAAGACGGCGGCGTCGCCGAGACCGTGAAGGTCATTTTCCACGCGCTCATCATCGCGCTAGTGATCCGCACCTTCCTGTTCCAGCCGTTCAACATCCCGTCCGGATCGATGAAGGCGACGCTGCTGGTCGGCGATTACCTGTTCGTCTCGAAATACAGTTACGGCTACAGCCAGTTCTCGCTGCCGCTGTCGCCACCGTTGTTCTCCGGCCGCCTTCTTGGCTCGGCGCCGGAGCGGGGCGATGTCGTCGTATTCCGTCTGCCGAAGGACACTTCGACCGACTATATCAAGCGCGTGATCGGGCTTCCCGGCGACAAGATCCAGGTGACCGACGGCGTGCTGCACATCAACGGCGTGGCGGTGAAGCGCGAGCCAGCCGAGGATTACATCGAGACCGACGAGGGGCCGCGCCCGGTCCACGTCAAGCGTTGGCGCGAGACGCTGCCGAACGGCGTGAGCTACTACACGCTCGATCTGGTCAATAACGGCTTTGCCGACAACACCCAGGTCTACACCGTGCCGCCCGACAACTACTTCATGATGGGCGACAACCGCGACAATTCCACCGACAGCCGCTTCTCGCAGGTCGGCTACGTGCCGTTCGAGAATCTGGTCGGCAAGGCGCAACTCATTTTCTTCTCCGTCCACGAAGGCGAGCGCGCTTATGAGTTCTGGCGCTGGCCGATCTCGGTGCGCTGGAGCCGTTTGTTCACGATGGTCCGATGAGCCGTAAGGCGAAGTTTCGTAATGAGCCGTAAGGCGAAGATTCGCACCGACGTCGAATCCACGATCGGTTATCAATTTACGGACAAGACGCTGCTCGAGCGGGCGCTGACGCATATTTCCGCGGCGAGCGGCGGCAATCGCATCGCCAGCTATCAGCGGCTCGAATTCCTCGGCGACCATGTGCTCGGCCTCGTGGTCTCCGACATGCTGTTCCGCGCTTTCCCGAAAGCGAACGAAGGCGAGCTGTCGCGGCGGCTCGCCGATCTGGTGCGCAAGGACACCTGCGCCGACATCGCGCGCGCCATGGACCTCGGTCCGGCGATGCTGCTTGGCAATTCGGAATCGCAGGCGGGCGGCCGCCGCCGTACCACCATCCTCGCCGATATGTGCGAGGCGCTGGTTGGCGCGGTGTTCGTCGATGGCGGTTATTCGGCCGCTGCGGCGGTGATCGAGAAGTTCTGGCACGAGCGCCTCGTCAAGCCCGCGAAGCCGCTGCGCGATGCCAAGACCATGTTGCAGGAATGGGCGCAGGCGCGCGGCCTGCCGACACCGACCTATCGCGAGACCGGCCGCAGCGGTCCGCATCACAATCCGGTCTTCAAGGTGGCCGTGGTGCTGCCGGGCAAGCCAGATGCCGAGGGCAGCGGCAAGTCGAAGCGTGCGGCGGAGCAGGCGGCGGCGGCGACGATGCTGGAACGCGAAGGCGTCAACCCGGACAAGTTCGAGGCGTGACCACCATGTCGGGCCAAATCCCATCCGAAGGCGACACCCGCTGTGGCTTCATCGCGTTGATCGGCGCGCCGAACGCCGGCAAGTCGACGCTGCTCAACGCGCTGGTCGGTGCCAAGGTGACGATCGTCTCGCACAAGGTGCAGACCACCCGCGCGCTGATCCGCGGCATCGCCATGGAGGACGACGCGCAGCTCATCTTCGTCGACACGCCCGGTATCTTCGCGCCGAAGCGCCGCCTCGACCGCGCCATGGTCAACACCGCCTGGACCGGCGCGCATGACGCCGATCTGGTGGCGCTGCTGATCGACGCGCGCAAGGGCATCGACGAGGAAGTCGACGCGATCCTGACAAAGCTTGCCGAGGTGCGGCAGCCGAAGGTGCTGATCCTCAACAAGATCGACGTCGTCGCCAAGGATGCGCTGCTGAAACTGACGCAGGACATCAATGACCGCGTCACGTTCGGCACCACCTTCATGATCTCGGCGCTGACCGGCGACGGCGTCGCCGATCTCAAACAGGCGCTGGCAGCGCGCATGCAGCCGGGGCCTTATCTCTATCCGCCGGATCAGCTCTCCGACGCGCCGATGCGCCAGCTTGCGGCGGAAGTCACCCGCGAGAAGCTGTTCGAGCGGCTGCATCAGGAACTGCCGTATCAGTCCACGGTCGAGACCGAACAGTGGAAGGAACTGCGCGACGGGGGCGTGCGGATCGAGCAGACCATCTATGTGGAGCGCGAGAGCCAGCGCAAGATCGTGCTCGGCAAGGGCGGCGCCACCATCAAGGCGATCGGCGCGGCCGCGCGCAAGGATATCGCCGCGATGCTGGAGCAGCCGGTGCACCTGTTCCTGTTCGTCAAGGTCCGCGAAGGCTGGGGCGACGATCCGGAGCGTTATCGCGGCATGGGCCTCGAATTCCCGACGGAATAGGGCGTGGGACATGATCCGCCATGCTGTCGCCCCGGAAACGCGCTAGACTGATTAGATGATCCGGAATCGCAGACGGTCCTTTGCGGGTGGAGACGCCGGTGCAATGGACCGATGAAGGCATCGTCCTCGGCACGCGCCGTCACGGCGAGAGCAGCGCCATCGTCGAACTGCTGACGCGCGACCATGGCCGGCATCTCGGCCTGGTGCGCGGCGGCTCCGGTTCGCGGCTCAAGCCGATCCTGCAGGCCGGCAACACCGTCAGCGTCTTGTGGCGCGCGCGGCTCGAGGATCATCTCGGCAATTACACGGTGGAGGGGACGCGGCTGCGTGCCTCGTCGTTCTTCATGCTGCCGCACGCGATCTTCGGGCTGACGCATCTCGCCACGCTGATGCGGCTGCTGCCGGAGCGCGATCCGCATCCAGGTCTGCACATGGCGCTGGAATCGATCCTCGATTGCCTCGATGACGCGGTGGCGTCGGCGCCGCTGATCGCCCGGTTCGAGTTCGATCTGCTGGCGGAATTGGGATTTGGTCTCGATCTCACGGCCTGCGCGTCCACCGGCGCGACCGAAGAACTCGTCTATGTGTCGCCGAAGTCCGGCCGCGCCGTCTCGCGTGATGCCGGTGCGCCGTGGGCCGACCGGATGCTGCGGCTGCCGGCCTTTCTCGGCGAACAAGCCTCGCCGCCAGATGCCGGTCAGCTTGCGGACGGCTTCGCCCTGACCGGCTTCTTCCTCAACCGTTATGCGTTCGAGCCGCGCGGTCTCGCGATGCCGGAAGCACGGGCGCAATTCCTCGCGGCGCTGGCGCGGCTCGGCACCACGCCGCGGCTTGCTGGATAAGAGTTGCCGGATAAGAAGAGGTGTCGCGTGATGCGCCGATGGGCTGCTCTGGTTCTCACTCTCTCCTTTGCTTTTGCCGCCGGATCGGCTGCCGCGCAGACCAGTCCGCCGCCGGAATTGCACCTGCATCAGTCCTATATCGAGGAAGTCACGCGGCCGACCGATCTCGACGTCAAGGATCCGCTGGCGGTGTTCGCCTATGTGCTCAATGCGTTGCCGCAGCAGGTGAAGGTCTATCCGACCGAGAACTATTTCTATTTCAGCTTCGTGCATGGTGGCATTCCCTATGCCGGCAATATCCGGCTCGATGCCAGCAATCGCGATCAGGGCAAGGTGCAGTTCGGCTATTTCGAACAGACCACCGAATGGTTGGAGGACACGCCGACGGTGTTTCGCGAGCTTGATGCCAAGGACGGCGTGAAGCTGGAAAAGGTCGAGCGGTTTCTCTACCGGCTCACCTACAAGGACAAGAGCGTGCTGTTCGCGCTCAACGATCTGTCCAACGTCAAGCCGCCGGCGACGGCGGTCGCGCCGGGAGAGCAGTTCATCGGGCCGGTATTCGACGATTCCGGCATCCGGTTTTTCCTGATGTTCAATCCTGCGATCAGGAGCTTCCTGTTCGTGCTCGACGAGACCGTACCGGTCGCCGACCAACTGCTGCCCAATCCGCGCCGGCCGCATTTGTGGATCGGCAAGCGCACCGGTTTCATCTATTACGCCGATCATCGGCTGAAGCGGAAAATCCTCGTCGGCGTCTACGAGGACAATGTGCGCGTCAACAATTACTTCGACGGACCGTTCGATCAGTTGCCGGACAACTTCATCGAGGGCGAGACGCTGCGCAACGCGTTGTTGCAGATTCAGCCGAGCCTCAAGGGCCAGATCGACCGGTTCGGCGGCACGCCGGACGGCGAGGTGCGCTACATGATCTCGCCCTATCGCAACTACAAGGAGGAGCGCGAGTTCGACGCGCTGGACCGCTGCGCCACGCGCCGCGCGAAGGGGACACGGCCGGACTATTACCGCTGTTTCGTCGTCGACGAGGGACCGCAGGATCTCGGCCGCCGTCCGTCAAAGACCGGGCAATCCGACTGACCGGCGCCCCGATCGGAAAGAAGAAAAAGGCCGGACGCGGGTCCGGCCTTTTCCAACACAAGTGGCTGTCGCCGCGATCAGCAGCGCGCCCAGCGGCTCCAGCGGCGGACGTGGCAGTTGCGCCAGCCGCGGCTGCCGCCGCGATAGTGGCGGCCACGGCTGCCCCAGCGCCAGTGCTGGACCTGATGGACGATGCTGCTCTCCGGCATCGCGGTCGTGCCGTTGGAGGCGGGAGCGGCGGTCGCGCCGACGCTGCCGGCGAGGCCGAGACCGGTCGCGAGGACGGCGGTCAGAATAATCGAACGCATGGTTTGTCTCCTTCCTGTATCGGTTCACGATGACGCGCCATGGCCGATCTGGTTCCGCTGGCCGGCATCGTTATTCTCAATAACGCCAGGGCCAGCATAACCCTGCGAATACGCCTGCGCGGTGACGCGGCCATTCATCTGTTGTTCATCGAGCGGCCCTGAAGTACCCCCTGACCATGGGCAAGCAACTGATTCCCCCCGAGCGCGGCGAGATTCACGAAATCGCGCTGCGCGATGCGCTCGAAGAGCGTTATCTCGCATATGCGCTGTCGACCATCATGCACCGGGCGCTGCCCGATGCGCGCGATGGCCTCAAGCCGGTGCACCGCCGTCTGCTGTTCGCGATGCGACAGTTGCGGCTCGATCCGGGGTCGGGTTTCAAGAAGAGCGCGCGTGTCGTCGGCGACGTGATCGGCAAATTCCATCCGCACGGCGACCAGTCGGTCTATGACGCGCTGGTGCGGCTCGCGCAGGATTTCGCGCAGCGTTATCCGCTGATCGACGGGCAGGGCAACTTCGGCAATATCGACGGCGATAACGCCGCGGCGATGCGCTACACCGAATCGCGCCTGACCGAAGTGGCGCGGCTGCTGATCGACGGCATCGACGCCGACGCGGTCGACTTCCGCCCGAACTATGACGGCAGCGAGGACGAGCCGATCGTCCTGCCGGCGGCGTTCCCGAACCTGCTGGCGAACGGCTCGCAGGGCATTGCGGTCGGCATGGCGACGGCGATCCCGCCGCACAACGCCGCCGAACTGTGCGACGCCGCGCTGTTCCTGATCGACAACCGCAATGCGCGGCCGAAGACGCTGATGAAATTCGTGCCGGGTCCGGATTTCCCGACCGGCGGAGTGATCGTCGATCCGCCGGAGGTGATCGCCGAAGCCTATGCGACCGGGCGCGGCTCGTTCCGCGTGCGCGCGCGCTGGTCGAAGGAAGACGGCAGCCGCGGCAGCTACCAGATCGTCATCACGGAAATTCCGTGGCTGGTGCAGAAGTCGCGGCTGATCGAGCGCATCGCCGAACTGATCAACGAGAAGAAGCTGCCGCTGGTCGCCGACGTGCGCGATGAATCGGCGGAGGACGTGCGGCTGGTGATCGAGCCGCGTGCGCGCACCGTCGATGCCGAACTGCTGATGGAGTCGCTGTTCAAGCTCACCGAGCTGGAAAGCCGCATCGGCCTCAACATGAACGTGCTGGTCAAGGGCCGCATCCCGAAGGTAGTCAGCCTGCCGGAAGCGCTGCTCGAATGGCTCGATCATCGCCAGGACGTGCTGGTGCGCCGCTCCAAGCATCGGCTCGGCCAGATCGAGCATCGGCTCGACGTGCTCGGCGGCTTCCTCGTCGCCTATCTGAACCTCGACAAGGTGATCAAGATCATCCGCAACGAGGATGAGCCGAAGCCGGTCCTGATCAAGACCTTCAAGCTGACCGACGTGCAGGCCGACGCCATCCTCAACATGCGGCTGCGCAATTTGCGCAAGCTCGAGGAGATGGAGATCCGCAGCGAGGATAAGGCGCTGCGCGCAGAGATGAAGTCGCTAAAGTCGTTGCTCGGCTCGACCGACGAGCAGTGGAAGACGATTGCCGCAGAGATCAAGGAGGTTCGTGCCAAGTTTGGGCCGAAGACCGAGCTTGGTCGCCGCCGCACCACCTTCGCCGAAGCGCCGGCGCACGACCTCGCCGCGATCGAGGAGGCGATGGTGATCCGCGAACCGGTAACGGTGATCGTCTCCGACCGCGGCTGGATTCGCGCGCTGCGCGGCCATGGCACCGATCTTTCCGCGGTGCAGTTCAAGGCCGGCGACGAACTCAAATTCGCGTTCCCGGCGGAGACCACCTCGAAGATTCTGCTGTTCGCCACCAACGGCCGCTTCTACACGCTCGATGCCGGCAAGTTGCCGGGCGGACGTGGCCACGGCGAGCCGGTGCGGCTTTATGCTGACATGGAGCAGGATGCCGATGTCGTCGCTGCATTCCTGTATCGTGGCGGCCGCAAATTCCTGATCGCCAGCCGCGAGGGTAACGGCTTCGTCGTGCCGGAGGACGAGTGTCTCGGCACGACCCGCAAGGGCAAGGTGGTGCTCAATCTCAAGGGCGCAGATCGCGCCGTGGCGATCGCGCCGGTTGACGGCGACACCGTCGCTGTGGTCGGCGAGAAGCGCAAGATGATCGTCTTCCCGCTCGACCAGATTCCGGAGATGACGCGCGGTCGCGGCGTGCGTCTGCAGAAGTATGCGGAGAAAGGCCTGTCCGACGTGGTGACGTTCCCGGCCAAGGAAGGTCTCACCTGGTACGACAAGGCCGGGCGCGCTTTCGTCTCGACGCTCAAGGAGCTTGCCAACTGGCGCGGCGAGCGCGCGCAGGCCGGGCGCATCGCGCCGGACGGCTTCCCGCGCAGTAACAAATTCGGCCGTCCGCCGGAAGCGCTGCCGGGCGAGGGCGGCAACGGCAATAATGGCGGTGGTTGATTATGGGCACATGATCTTTTCGGTAAACCGCTTCACACGTTTCCGGATCATGCGCTAACTCGCCACGAAGATGATCGAGCTGTTGGATTTTTCCAGCAGCGTCGTCGCGGTGTCGCCGAAGAACAGCGTCTCGCCGGGGCGGCGGCCGACGCCCATGACGATCATGTTATGCTTGCCCTTGGTGATCTGTTTCAGGATCGCCTCGTCGGGATCGAGATTGGCGACGACCGCCGTGCGCACCTCGGTGTTGTAACTCTCGCCGAGCTTGACGATATCCTTGAGGATGCCTTCCTCGGCGCGGCGCGCCTTGGTCGATCGCCGCGGATTCGTCTTGTTGCCGGTGCGGCCGGTGACGTACAGCACCGTGATCGGCGTCTTGGTCGCTCGCGCCATGGTGATGGCGATCTCCGCAGCGCGGCGCGAGGGTTCGGTGCCGTTGACCGGCACGAGAATGTTGAGTTCGCGGGCCCGTGGCGGTTTGTGGTCCGCGTCCTCGCGCATCTCGACAACGGCCAGCGGGCCGACGAATCCGGCGGCGAGCTGCGACACATGCTCGTGGAATTCGTTGTTGCGCGATTTGGTCTGTTCCAGACCGATGATCAGGAAGTCGTAGCCCTTGCGCGCTTCGTTGGCGACGATCTCGGTGGTCGGCGCCTCGTGTACAGTGGTGATGACGTCGACCGGCATGTCGCTCTTTTCGGTCGCCTTCTGCTTGCTCTTGGTTTCTTCCGCGGCGGCGCGCACATGGTCGCCGGCGTCTTCGGCGTCCTTCTCGGCCTTGCGGGTTTTGGCGTCGTCCTTCACCGCGGCCGCCTTTGACTTGGTTTTGCGCTCTTTCGGTTCCTGCTCGTCGCTGGAGATGCGCTCGACCTTGGCGTTGTCCTTGCCGTCTTCCTTGATCTGCATCACCGTGGTCGGCATGCCATGGGTGCCGGCAATCATGCCGGCAAGCCGCGCGGCGAATTTGCCGTTGACGCTGTCGTCGACCGCGAGCAGCAGCCGCTCGAGATTGGGGACGAAGCCTTTTTCCTCCAGCGCCTCGCGCTCCAGCCGCGATTTTTCCTCGCGCCGCATCGGAATGCGCGACAGCGCCCAGCGCAGGGTCGGCGGCATCGCCAGCGTGGTGAGGATCGCCATGGTGACGATCATCGTGAACAGGTTCTGGCTGAGCGCGCCCATCGACAGGCCGACGGTGGCGATGATCACTTCGGTCGAGCCGCGCGCATTCATGCCGCAGGCGAGTGCGAAGCCCTCGCGCCGTGTCAGGCCGCCGAGTTCGGCGCCGATGAACGCGCCGCCGAACTTGCCGACACTTGCGATGACGATCAGGCCGGCGGTGAGCAAAGCGAGCGACGGGTCGGCGAGGATCGTCAGATCGGCGGTCAGGCCGGCCGCACCGAAGAAGATCGGCATGAAGAAGGCGGTGATCAGCCCGCGCAGTTGCTCGTCGATATGCTTGGTCAGGATCGGGGATTCGCCGATCAGGATGCCGGCGACGAAGGCGCCAAGCACGGAGTGCACGCCGATCAGATGCGTGATCGTCGCCATGATCGCCATGATGACGATGATCGCGGTGATGACCGCGAAGTCGCTGACGAAGGTGTCGTTGACCCAGCGGATGATGAAGAACACCGCGCGGCGGCCGAGCGTGAGGCTAACGCCGAGGAACACCAGCGTGCCGATCACGCTCTGCGCCAGATGCATGGGCTCGACCGCGCCGTAGAGCGCGATGCCGAATATGATCGAGACGATGATCCAGCCGATGCTGTCGTCAATGATCGCCGAGGCGAGAATCACCTGGCCGACGACGCGGCGCATGAAGTTCATCTCCCGCACCACCATCGCCACGATCTTGACCGAGGCGATCGACAGCGCGGTGCCGAGGAACAGCGACGTGATCAGCCGCTTCTCCGGATCGGGCAGCATGCTGTCCGGCAGATATTCGCCGAGCGCGAAGCCGCAGGCGAACGGCACAACGATGCCGAAGGCGGAGGCGAGGAGCGACGCCCGGCCGGTCTGGCGGACCAGCTTGAGGTCGGTCTCCATGCCGGTCAGCAGCAGCAGGAACAGCACGCCGACCTGCGACAGGCCGTCGAGCATCGCCTTCTGTTCCTTGGCGGCGGGGAACAAAGCGTGCTGCAGGTCCGGCGCGAGAGCGCCGAGCACAGAAGGGCCAAGCAGGATGCCGGCGATCAACTGGCCCATCACGGCAGGTTGGCCGACCCGGATCATCGCTTCGCCAAGCAGCCGGCCGACCACCAGCAGGGCGATGATTTGCAGGATCAGCACGGTCTCGGACGGACCGGTGCTGCCGCCACCCCCTTGCGCCGCGATGGCCTGGACGGTCATGGCGCCCCCGAGCGACAGCGCCAGCAGCAGGGCGATCACGGCAAACCGCCAGGCGGGGCGGCTTGGCAGCGGCAAAACGGGCATGCGTCGCTCTTTCGGGTCGTCGGCGGGCGCGCCGCGGGTTCCCATTCGGGTTCCCTCTGGGCGCTGTGCGAGCGTCAACCGCGGCTGGCGCCGCAAGTTCCATAGGTGGTCGCACCCGACGAGGCACCCAATCTGCAATTGCAAATTATTCGCACTAAGGTAGTTTAGCGGGAACCTGCTTCGCGCCGCCACCGCCCGGAAACCGCCCTGATGGAAGCTCCCGTTCGTCCCGACGCCCTGACCGAGCCCGGCTGGCGGCGCGCGCGCGGGAAACCGGCGCTGGAGGAGGTGTTCGGCAGCATCCGCACCCGCAGTGGCGGCACGCTGTGGCAGAAGCTGCTGGCGTTCCTCGGGCCGGGCTATCTGGTCGCGGTCGGCTATATGGACCCCGGCAACTGGGCGACCTCGCTCGCCGGTGGCTCGAAGTTCGGCTACACGCTGCTCACCGTCGCGCTGCTGTCCAATCTGATGGCGATCCTGCTGCAGGCGCTATGCGCGCGGCTCGGCATCGGTGCGGGGCGCGATCTGGCGCAAGCGTGCCGCGACGCGTTTCCGCGCTGGGTGTCGTGGCCGCTGTGGCTCCTGGCCGAGATCGCCATCTGCGCCACCGACCTCGCCGAAGTGATCGGCACCGCCATCGGTCTCAATCTCCTGTTCGGCATTCCGCTGGAGATCGGTGTCCTCATCACCGCGCTCGACGTGTTCGTGGTGCTGTGGCTGCAGAATCTCGGCTTCCGCTGGGTCGAGGCGTTCATCGTCACGCTGATGGGCGTGATCGCGCTCTGCTTCGGCGTGCAGATCGCCATGGCCGATCCGGATTGGGGCGCGGTGATCCGCGGCTTCGCGCCGACCGTCGAGATCGTGCGCAATCCCGACATGCTGTATCTCGCGCTCGGCATCCTCGGCGCGACGGTGATGCCGCACAATCTCTATCTGCATTCCGGCATCGTGCAGACGCGCCATGTGGGAGAAAGCCTGCCGGAACGCCGCGAGGCGATCACGCTCGCCACCCTCGATTCCACCATCGCGCTGATGTTCGCGCTGCTGATCAACGCGTCGATCCTCATTCTCGCGGCGGCGACGTTCCACAAAACCGGGCAGTTCGACGTCGCCGAACTCGATCAGGCGCACTCGTTCCTCGCGCCGCTGCTCGGCTCCGCCATCGCGCCGACGTTGTTCGGCATCGCGCTGCTGTGCTGCGGGCTGAACTCGACGGTGACGGCGACGCTGTCCGGGCAGATCGTGATGGAGGGCTTCCTCGACATCAAACTGCCGGGCTGGCTGCGGCGGCTGATCACGCGCGGCATCGCCATTGTGCCGGCGGCGATCGTCACCATTCTTTATGGCGAGAAGGGCTCGGCGCAACTGCTGATCCTGAGCCAGGTGGTGCTTAGTCTGCAACTGCCGTTCGCGATCGTTCCGCTGGTGATGTTCACGGCCGACCGCCGCAAGCTCGGCGAACTGACCGCGCCGCGCTGGGTGACGGCGCTGGCGGTGCTGACCGCGCTCGTCGTGATCGCGCTCAACGTCAAGCTGCTGGTGGATTTCGTGCGCGGCTGACGCCGCGTTATTTCTCGAACCTTGTCCATCCGGCGCCGAGCAGCCGCTCCTGCGGCAGGAAGCGCGCCTTGTAATCCATCTTGCGCGAGCCCTCGACCCAGTAGCCGAGATAGACATAGGGCAGGCCCATGCGGCGCGCCCGGTCGATGTGTTCGAGGATCATGAAGGTGCCGAGCGAGCGCGCAGCCTGATCCGGATCGAAGAACGAATAGACCATCGACAGGCCGTCGTTGAGCACGTCGGTGAGGCCGACGGCGATCAGCGGACCGTCGCCGCGCTTGGTGAAGGCGCTGTCAGGACTGCGCCGGCGGTATTCGATCACGTGGGTACGGACATGGCTGTCCTCGACCATCATCGCATAGTCGAGCACGCTCATGTCGGCCATGCCGCCGTCGCGGTGCCGTGCATCGAGGTAAGAGCGGAACAGCGAATACTGCTCCGATGACGGGCCGGGTTCGCGCTGCTCGCCGATCAGGTCCATATTGCGGTCGAGGATGCGGCGCATGTTGCGCGTCGGCTGGAAGTCGCTGACGACGACGCGGACCGAGATGCACGCGCGGCATGTTTCACAAGCGGGCCGGTAGGCGATCGACTGGCTGCGGCGGAAGCCGCCGTGGGTCAGCAGGTCGTTCAATTCGCGCGCGCGATGGCCGACCAGATGCGTGAACACCTTGCGCTCCTCGGCGCCCGGCAGATACGGGCACGGCGAGGGGGCGGTCAGGTAGAACTGGGGCGTGTCGCGCGGGTGCTGGGTCATCTGTTACCGGATGGTGCGCAGCATCTCGGCGCGCACCTGATTGTTGATGACCACGGTACCCAGCAGCATGTCGTGCAGCAACCGCCGCCGGCTGTTGAAGAAGCAGACCAGCAGAACCAGCGGGCTGAGGAACGACACCGACAGCCAAAACACGATGGCATGCACCGCGCCGAGCACGAAATAGGACGGCGCGCCGTACCAGGTGCGCATTTCGATATCCATCACCCGCATGCCGATGGTGGCGGAACGGGGGCCGCCGAAGGTTGTGCCGTAATAGAGCAGCGCCCAGATCACCGAGCCGGGTGACAGCAGCCAGAACAGCGCCCAGCCGAGTCCGAGCGTCACCAGCCCGAAGGCGAAGATGAACATCGCCGCCAGCACGATCGGCACGGAAATGATGACGAAATCGATCAGGAAGGCGATGACGCGCCGCGCCGGCACACCTTCGAACAGTTCCGGACTGGTCGCCGGATCGAAGGCATGCGGCCGGACTCCGTCGGCCGTCCCGCTGTAACCGCTGTCGCTCATGAACGAACCCTCCGCGGCAGAGATGGAGATTAGGTGATTCCGCTGCAAGATGGGTATACGGCTGCGGCGTACGACTTTGCGACTTGCGGCCGGATGGGACGAGCGGCCCCGAACAAGGAGATATGAGCGTGACGATCACCCTGGCCGAGATCGAGGCGGCGCGCCGCGCCATCGCCGGCGCCGTGCTGCGCACGCCGATGCTGCCGGCGCCGCGGCTCTCCGCGCTGACCGGGGCGCAGGTGTTCGTCAAATACGAGAACCTGCAGGCCACCAATGCGTTCAAGGAGCGCGGCGCGCTGGTGAAACTGCTGTCGCTCTCCGAGGAGGAGCGCCATCGCGGCCTCGTCGCCATGTCGGCGGGCAACCACGCGCAGGCGGTGGCCTATCACGGCCGCCGGCTCGGTTCCCCGGTGACCATCGTCATGCCGGTGACGACACCGTTCGTGAAGGTGGCGGCAACGCGTTCCTACGGCGCCGAGGTGGTGCTGCACGGCGAGACGGTCGAGGACGCGATGGAGCGCTGTGTCATGCTGGCGCAGACGCGCGGGCTGACGCTGGTGCATCCTTATGACGACGCGCAGGTGATCGCCGGACAGGGGACCATTGCGCTGGAGATGCTGGAGGACGAGCCGTCGCTCGACGTGATCGTGGTGCCGATCGGCGGCGGCGGGTTGATCTCCGGCAACGCCATCGCCGCGCGGGCGGTGAAACCAACGATCTCGGTGATCGGCGCGGAGGCGCAGCTTTATCCGGCGATGTGGGACGCGTTGCGCAACGATCATCTGCCAATCGGCGGCCCAACGCTGGCCGAGGGCATCGCGGTGAAGAATGTCGGCGCGCTGACGCTGCCGATCGTGCGCGATCTGGTCGACGACATCATCCTGGTCGACGAAGCGCATCTCGAACGCGCCGTGAATGCCTTCATGATCCTGCAGAAGACCATGGCGGAAGGCGCGGGCGCCGCCGGTCTTGCTGCGCTGCTGGCGCAGCCGGAGCGGTTCAAGGGCAAAAAGGTCGGCCTCATTCTCAGCGGCGGCAATATCGACCCGCGCATCATGGCCTCGGTGCTGATGCGCGAATTGCTGCGCGAGGGGCGCATCTTCTCGTTCCGCCTGACGATCCCGGACCGGCCGGGCGTGCTCGGCCAGATCGCGACCCGGCTTGGCGGGCTCGGCGCCAACATCCTCGAGGTCAACCACCATCGCGGCCTGCTCGACGTGCCGGCCAAGGGCGCGAAGCTCGACGTCACGGTGGAGACGCGCGATGCCACGCACGCCCGCGAGATCGCCGCGGGTCTCGCCGCCGACGGCTACGCGCCGCAGGTGATCGAGACGGGCGAGATGTAATCGAACAAGCATGATATCTCCGGCATGCATGCAGGCATGGGGGTGCGCCCGTATTGTTTGGCCGGCGCCGGGTGCGCCCGTCGTTCTCATCCCTCGATGA